>Ga0070729_10001456_pt1 | contig 36336 bp, 31 predicted proteins | sample tdDd472_FD_66725 | JGI IMG/M metagenome (GOLD analysis project Ga0070729, IMG submission 66725) | Marine sediment microbial communities from the Atlantic coast under amendment with organic carbon and nitrate - tdDd47.2 | ecosystem: Environmental > Aquatic > Marine > Coastal > Sediment | place...
CAGTCTCTGCAAGCGCCTCTATATTGGTACCATCTACAGTAAACGTTGTAAGTCCTTCATAACCGGCTCCAAATCGACTTGAACAGCCACCGGCTGTCTGGTCATCTGTTGGAACAGAAATAGCCCATCCGTTGTCTTGAATAACTATGACGATTGGAAGCGCGTGAAGCACAGAAAAATTAAGTAGTTCGTGAAAATCACCCTGTGAAGTAGATCCATCACCTCCAGATACATAGACAACCTCATCTGCACCACTTCGCTTTGCTCCAAGAGCAACTCCTGCTGCTTGAAGGAACTGAGAGCCAACACAACTCGATTGGCAAGGAATACGAAGCTCTTTGTGTGAGAAGTGATCCGGCATCATCCTGCCGCGGGAGTGGTGAGGAATTTCGCGAGCCAAAAACGCTCCAAAGAGTTCGTCCAGCTCACATCCGAGTCCAATAGCAAATGCTCTATCTCGATAGTAAGGAAGCCCCCAATCCTTTTTTGCTCGCAGCGTTTTTCCAAACGTTACACCAACAAGCTCATGTCCAAGCGTAAAAAGATGAAATGCTCCACCCTTGTTTTGTCTTGCAAGCTTGCTCATTTTTTCATCGACTAATCGTGCTGTTAATGCCGATTTGTAGAGATCAATTGCTGTTGCTTTCGAAAGCGCCGCAGACTTAGCTACCATGGTGTATTATTTGTTCCCTTTTTTCTTTCGAGTGATCGGCGTTACCATTTTCTTACCAGCCTTTTTCTTCTTTTCAAGATATTCTTGAATTTCTTCAGGCTGCTTTGGTACCGCAGATTTCTTTTTAGGGAGAAAACCGGATATAAACGAGCTAATTTTTCCACCATCTTCATCATCTCGCTTCACCGATTTATCGGAGATCCGAGAGGAGGTCTCTGAAACCGCTTCGATCATTCGTTTTTCCCTTCCAAGGTCGTCTACGCCGCGAAGTCTATCTGACAGGTGACGCAGTGACTCAAGTCTTTGAGAAAGCGCTTCAAGCTTGGTATCAACTTTTGCTCGAGTTGTTCCTCGAAGAGAAGCGATAAGTTGCGCTTCTGTATCGAATTTAGAAGAGAATGTTGCTGCACTCGATGAGTAGTCGGGCATAAAGAGGAATGCACGGCAAGGAGAAGGTACCGTCTGGAAGATATCAGGGGTAAGTTGCGGTTCGAGCTCAACTTTTGCGGTTTGCTTTGGAGGACGACCTCGTTTTGGGCGAGGGTTAAGCGCCTCATTGGAATAGTATGTTTTTGCTTTCGCTTCGAGCTGGTTTCGAGCGGACTGGATATCTTTTCCGACCTTTGGTTCAAAGATGCTTTGCTTTAATTTCTCAACAACCGGCTTCACGATGTCGATGTCTTCCTCGAAGACAAACGCAATATTATTATCCCGCAGCCACTCAATTACACGGATTCTTGAACGTTCATGGTAATACTGTTGCCATTTCTCGAGCTCAGTCAGATGGTCGTAGATGAATTCAAGAAAATTTTCACGAGCTTCACGCGATTGGATGATATCAAGGAGTTTTTCCTTCGTATCGATATCATATACCTTTTCGTTCACAAAGCCTTCCATGAATTTTTTTGTTTCATAGTAAGTCATTTTTGGAAGGAGGCAGTACCGACTGATATTTTTTTCGATTTCAGTAACGAGTTTTTCTAGATCTTCTGTGTTTTTGTCGAGGTCGACAAAAACCATAAACCCTTCTACCTTATCGAGGTAAAAGTCACGTTCATCATCCGATTTTGCAAATGCATCGATGAGTCTGTGAAAACGTAAAATCAACGGGTTTTGCGCTTTGGGGTAGTTTTCCGACATGAGGTCCAACAGTTTTTTAGTTCCAATTGCCATCCATCTTACAGCAAACTCCTCTGAAGGAAAAGTCTTTTTTTTTACCCAATTCAGAATTCTTTTCCCTTAAGAACAGCTTGAAAGTCGTTTGAAAGAAAGAGGCTTTTTTTCCTTTCTTTTTATCTCTTGATAGATAAAAATTTACGGGAAAGAATTGTGTGAATTTTTCCTATGCTAGATATCAAACTTATCAGAGAAAACCCTGAAGAAATCGAAAAGAAGCTGAAAACAAAAGTCCCTGAGGCTTCTGTAGCTACTCTCCAGACGCTTGATGACGAGATCAGAAAGCTGAAGACTGAGGTTGAAGAGCTCAAAAATGAGCGAAACACCTCCTCAAAAAAAATTGGAGAGCTCAAAAGAAAGGGTGAAGATGCCTCTGAGATTATGGCTCGAGTCAGCGCAATCGGCGATGATATTGCTAACATCGATACACTCCTTCGTGAAAAAGAAGCTGTCTTTTTTGAAGAAATGGGACTCCTTCCTAATCTTCCTGAAGAAGGGAGCCCAGTTCACGACGACCCAACTCAAAATGTCTGTATTAAAACGCATGGGGAAAAGCCTACATTCTCTTTTCCATTCAAAAATCACCTTGAACTGAATGAAGAACTCGATCTCTTTGACTTTAAGCGTGGAGCGAAAATTTCCGGATCTGGTTGGCCTGTCTATAAGAAGTATGGAGCAATGCTTGAGTGGGCTCTTATTCAATACATGATAAGCATCCATGTAAAAAATGGATTTACCCAGTGGATGACTCCCCTTCTCGTGCGTCCAGAAATCATGCACGGGTCAGCGCAACTTCCAAAGTTTAAAGGACAGTTCTATGAACTCCGTGATGAGGACCATGACCTCTATCTTGTTCCAACCTCAGAAACAGCCCTGAACGGTCTTCACCGAGAGGAAATCCTCCAAGTGGAAGAACTCCCTCTGAAATACGTCTGTTACACACCATGTTTCAGGAGAGAAGCCGGAGCAGCAGGAGCTCAAGAACGAGGCCTCATTAGAGTCCACCAGTTCAACAAAGTAGAGATGTTTGCTTTTTGCAAACCTGATCAATCAAACGAGATGTTTGATACATTTATTGAGAGTGCAGAAGAAATCCTCCAAGGACTTGGTCTCCATTACCGAAATATGCTCCTCGTAACTGGCGATATGTCTTTTGCCGCTGCAAAAACTGTCGATATTGAAGTGTGGCTCCCGGGGCAGGATAGATACTATGAAGTTTCTTCTGTCTCTAACTGTACTGACTTCCAAGCTAGGCGTTCAAAAACTCGATTTAAGTCGACCGGAGGCAAACCAGAATTCGTACACACATTGAATGGATCTGGTCTTGCTACGTCTAGACTTATGGTTGCACTCCTTGAGAACAACCAAAAAGAAGATGGCTCGGTTGTCATTCCTGAGGTGCTTCGTCCATATATGAACGGCATTTCAGTGTTGTCTTGTAATCAAGAAGCCAATTAGCTAATTCTCCTCTAGAGGAGTTCTGTAAATAGGTTCTTGACGCCAAAACTTTGCAATACATACACTAGAGAAATGACAGAACACTTCCCAGATATATGTAGTTTTTTGGATGAGGCTCCAACCTCATGGCACACGACAGAGTTGCTTGCATCCTTTCTTTCCAAGCAAGGATATAAAGCACTTGATGAACGCAAACGATTTACGGTTGCTGCAGGCAATGCATACTTTTTAAAGAAGGGTGGATCTCTTTTCACTTTTTCTCTCCCAAAAAAATCAGTGAAAAAACTCCTGATTTTTACGACGCACACAGACAGCCCAACGTTTCAACTAAAACGCCATCCAGATTCCCCAACCCACGACATGAACACCCTCCTTGTTGAGGCCTATGGAAGCCCATTAAAAAGAACATGGGTAGATCGAGATCTTTTCTTAGCTGGACGTGTTTTTACTTCTAAAAACGGAGTTGCAAAAGAACAGCTCGTCTCTTTTGAGGAGTATCCATTTACCATCCCTTCACTTGCAGTCCATCTCGATAGAGATCAGAAAGCTCCCGAGAATAAACAGCTGCATATGCGGCCGTTGTTTTCGATCGAGAAAAACCACACAGTAGAATCACTCCTACGCGAAAAGATGAAAGGACAAACTGTCCATAGCTACGAATTGTTTCTCATTCCGTATGAACCGGCTCGGATTCTGAACAGTGAACTTGTTTCTAGTTATCGACTCGACAACCTTGCAAGTGTTCACGCTACGGTCGAAGGGCTTTTGCAGGCAAAGGTATCGGAAGACACCCTCGTATGCCATGCGATGTTTAACCATGAAGAAATCGGTTCGGCAACACCTGAAGGTGGAGTAAGTTCCACGCTCGATACGCTGCTGAAGCGCATCTCATATGCGCTCCATGATTCAGAGCTTCCCCTTCACGAATGGAAGGCGAATGCTCTTGGTGTATCTATTGATATGGCACACGCTTTGCACCCAAACCACCTCGACAAATATGATGTGCAAAACTCACCGCTACTTGGAAGAGGCCCTGCAATCAAGTATAATGCGTGCAAGCGGTACGCGACGAGCGCATATTCAGCATCTGTTATTGAGATGACTGCCAAAAAACATAAGATCCCACTGCAGAGTTTTACGATTCATTCAGATGGCTCGTGCGGATCAACGATTGGTCACCTCCTATCACACACCTTCGGCATTGAAGTGGTTGATATTGGTATTCCGCAACTCGCGATGCACTCAGCTCGTGAGCTTATGGCACTTAAAGATCATTATTCCCTTTCACAACTGGTGAGGCACCTTGTATGAGTCACGATCATTTTGATGGAAAATCAGCACACGACCACCTCATTGAGGCTCGCTCAAAAGGAGCGAAGGCGATGCACGAGCACCATGGGACAGAAGTCACGGGCTCGGTTTCGTCAGCACTCGACACAGCGAAAGAGCTGACGTTTGTTCTGACAGCGCTTTACCTCTTACTCGACTTATTCAACTTTCATTCTCCTCAAATACGGATGTTTATCTATCTTTTTTCTTTCGGATACCTTTTTTGGAAAGGAGGTCGATCTGCCCTTTTAGGCTGGATGCGCTTGGAACGAGTGCACCGACTCATTGAAGAAGAGCAGCATGAAATCAAATCAAATAGAGACCAAGAGAAAGAAGAGCTCACAGAACTCTATCAGGCAAAAGGATTCACAGGAAAACTCCTCGATCAAGTTATCGATGTCCTCATGGCAGATGATAATCGCCTTTTAGAAGTGATGCTTCAGGAAGAATTGGGATTAACGCTTGAGTCGTATGAACACCCACTAAAACAGAGCTTCGGAGCACTTATTGGATTCCTTTCTGCTTTTGTTCTGCTGACGCTTGGTGAAGTATTTGCTGGATTTTACGGAATTTTCCTTTCGGGCATCATCGTGATGTGTGCAACAGGGTATTTGAATGCAAAGCTGCAAAACAACGATACTACTCGATCGATTGTGTGGAATGTCGCAACGTTCCTTTTATCACTTGGAATCGGGTATTTTTTCTCTAAAATTGTCCTTGTGTGGTTTTTAGCATGACCCATTCCCACGAAACGACGTTTGAGGAATTTTTCACCTCTGGTCTCGACGAGAGTATCAGCCCATTTTTAACACCACGGTCGCGAACGTGGGCTCGCAACCTTCCACTGCGTGCTGCACTACTCTCTGGGTTATTTCTGCTTTTTGCCTACCTTACCTCTTTTCACAGTACTGATTTGAGCAACCTCTTCCTCCTCGGCGTTTTTTTTCTTTCAGGCACGCCGGCGATACTCCATACAATCGAAGACTTGAAAGAGTTTGAGATTAACATCGATATTCTGATGACTCTCGCCGCTTTTTTGTCTGTGCTGATCGGCAGTCAACTCGAAGGCGGCCTTCTTCTTGTCCTTTTTAATTTTTCCCACGCTATGGAAGATGCTGTCTCAAAGAAAGCAATGGGTGCATTGCACAGTCTCCACAAGCTCGCACCAACAAAGGCAACTGTTGTCGATGAGTCTGGACACATTTATGAAAAGTCGGTGAAAGAGATCTCAGTTGGCGACCATATCTTAATCAGAGCGGGCGAAGTGGTGCCCCTCGATGGAACTGTCGCAAAGGGTAATTCTCTTGTAAATCTCGTTCACTTAACTGGAGAAAGCGTTCCCGTTTCGAAAGGGCCAAATGACGTCGTCCAAGCAGGTGCGATGAATCTAGACGGTACCTTGACAGTGAGTGTTGAAAAAACCTCTGCAGAATCTACTCTTTCAAGGATTATTACCCTCATTAAGCAAGCACAAGAGACAAAACCTCGGCTGCAACGTTTTCTCGACCGATTTAGCAAAACATATGCGACATCGATTATTACCCTTTCTTTTGCCTTTGCGCTTATCCTTCCTTGGATTTTTCATATTCCCTACATTGGACTTGAAGGATCCGTCTATCGAGCGCTTACCTTTTTGATCGCAGCATCACCATGCGCATTGATCATCGCTACACCAACCGCTTATTTGAGTTCTATCTCAGCTTGTGCTCGTTCAGGTGTGCTCATGAAGGGAGGTGTTACCCTTGATGCTTTAGCCCAATGCTCAACTATTGCATTCGATAAAACGGGAACCCTTACAACTGGGGACCTTACCTGTAGTACTTTGAAAAAAGCGAGCGGGGAAACAACGTTAACGGAAAAAGAAGCGCTCGCGATCGCTGCCGGTCTTGAACAACACGTCACACACCCAATCGGTATAGCGATCTGCAACAAAGCGAAAAATGAAAACGTTAACTCAATTGAAGCACAGTCTTTCACCAACGTACCAGGCTTTGGCCTAGAAGGTGAGGTTTCTATAAATGGCACTCTTCATAAAGCCTTCATTGGGAATGGAGCCTTTATTCAAAAGCAGAAGCAGCTCTCACTCCCCCTTTCTAGCGCTACTTCCACCTACCTATTAATCGATGATTCAGTATTTGTTTTTGAGTTTTCTGACACCCTCCGCCCTCGAATGAAAGAGATTATCCAAGAGCTTTCTTCAACCCTGTCGATAAAAACCGTCATGCTCACCGGGGATCATGCCGAGAGTGCAAAAAACGTTGCCACACTAACGGGCATCGACTCGTTTCACGCTGATTTACGACCAGAACAGAAGTTAGAACTCGTTGAGAAGATGAATGAAGAAGGGCACCTTGCAATGATCGGTGATGGCATCAACGATGCGCCAGCTCTTGCCCGCGCAACCGTTGGTATTTCTCTTGGACAGATTGGTTCAGCAACCGCCATTGATGCATCTGACATCGTGCTTTTGAAAGATACTATGACGACGCTTCCTTGGCTTGTTCGAAAAGCAAAGAAAACATCTCGGATCATTAAACAAAACCTCACTCTTGCACTTGGGGTGATTTGTCTTGCCACGACACCGGCACTCCTCGGTCTTATTCCTCTATGGCTTGCCGTAATTTTACATGAAGGTGGCACCGTTGTTGTCGGTCTAAATTCACTCCGACTCCTTAAAAAACACAAAGTCAGTTGATCTTTCCTAACCCCTTTTGTTTCAAAAAATTATTTTATAATGTAGACTAAAGGTAAGGGGAAAGAATAATCTGTATTCGTGACCCATAACCACCTTATTGTAAATTGGTTATTGTATATGGCTTCCGGACGTCTGACCAAACAACAGCTTGAAGCTGCCGTTCAACATGAGAGCGCGCAGTTTAAAGAGTACTATACGTGGCTCGAGCAACATATGCCTCCTCTCTTCTTTGAGGAACTTGAGCAGAGCCATATCATGTTGATTGTCCATAACCTCATGGGCTTTCATCTTCAGAGTTTCTTTTCACAGATCTTCGTAAAAGATGCGGCATTTGTACTTCTATTGGACAGTCCGGATGTGAACATTCGGATCCTTCGACACTATAACCTCTATGGAATACGTAATTACCAAACATTCGTTTCCGACGAAGCACCTCCTTTTCCTGGCGTGACCAAAAAATTACGAATTGGAGCGATTTATTTCTCAGAGCTCAATGAGCAAAGAACCTCCTGTAGTAATGTCCTCCCTGAAAATGAACTCCACAAACTCTATGAAGAAGTGAAGGATGGACACCCTGAACTTGAGTATGGTCATTTCAAATCACTCGTCTGTAATATGAATGATCGATTTCTTCGCTCTCTGAGTGATCAGCGAATGAACATTGCTCTCGATATGTATTTTAGAGCGAAATCACGTGACTATTGTCAGTATCATGTTCAGTATAACGAGAATTGGGATGGCTCTGATTTGAACAAACCCTCGATGCGTATCTTATTCGCATGGAGAAACACCCCGAAACATAGGTTTCTGTATCGCCTTGCCAAGACCATCTATAGACATGGGCTTTCTGTTACTCGAATTAATGCAACCTATGTCGACCCGTATAGTAAGCGAAGTATCTTAATAATGGGAATTGGGCTCAATGGCATCCATGGCAAACCCGCCTGGGAAGAAGCTAACGTACAAGACTTCCTACAGGAACTCGTCACCTTAAAGTACTTCGACTATACCGATGTACTTGAAAAAATCTTTGTCGATTCAGGGCTCGTACGAGGGAACCTCGGTAATCTACTGCGGACTATTATCAGCTTCGTTCACCAAATCTTGACTCATGCAGATCCAAACCTCTATTCGGTATCAAATATAGAGGAGGCATTCTGCCGCCACCCAGACCTTACCAAACGAATTTTGGAACTCTTCGAACATAAGTTTCATCCTGAATCTCACAATGAAGAAGCGTTTAAAGAGACAAAAAATGAAATTATTACACTTATCGATGAGCTCGACACAGGAAACCAGATCAACGATGAACGGAGAAAAAACTGTTTCATCCAGGCAATTAACTTCATTGAATTCACACTCAAAACTAATTTCTACAGAAATAATAAGTCGGCCTTTTCATTTCGCCTCAATCCAGAATATTTAAACCACGTCCCATACGATAGAAAAGAAAAATTCCCTGAAATCCCCTATGCAGTCTTTTTCATTAAAGGGATGCATTTCATTGGATTTCACATTCGGTTTAAAGACCTCGCCCGAGGCGGACTCCGCACCGTGCTTCCACAGCGATTTGAACAAATGGTCGCGGAGAGAAATAATGTATTCATCGAGTGCTATAACCTCGCGTATACCCAACAGAAAAAAAACAAAGATATCCCGGAAGGTGGCGCAAAAGGGATCATTTTCCTCGAACCGTACGAACGCCTTCATTCAGAGGCTGACATCTATAAAAAAGAACTCGTCAACAAAGGGCACACAGAAGAGGAAATAGCCTCTAAAATCAACGAATTCAAGACAGAACAAAAAATCGAATACCTCTACCAAACACAAAGAGCATTTATCCACTCTTTACTGACACTTGTAAACTGTACACCTGATGGAATGTTGAAAGCGAAAGATGTCATTGATTACTGGAATAAGCCAGAATATATCTACCTTGGACCCGATGAAAATATGCACAACGTGCTCATCGAATGGATCTCTCACTATAGCGAACTTTGTGGATATCAGCCGGGCACTGCATTCATATCAAGTAAACCGGGTGCAGGCATTAACCACAAAGAATACGGTGTTACTTCATTCGGTGTAAACGTATGCATGATCGAAACGCTGAAGTATATGGGGATCGATCCAACGATAACTGAGTTCACCGTCAAAATTTCTGGTGGACCTGATGGGGATGTTGCAGGAAACCAAATCCTCAACCTCTATCGATTTTTCCCAAACACTGCAAAGGTGCTTGCCCTTACCGATATATCCGGAACGATCTACGATCCAGAGGGGCTTGATCTAGCAATCCTTACAGATATGTTCCATAAAGTTAAATCAATCGCTGAATACCCTCCCTCAAAACTCTCTCCTGGCGGCTTTTTACTTGATCTTACCAAGAAAAAAGAACAGACAACTTACTCACAAGTTACCCTTTGTTACCGAAACCAGGGAGGAAAACTTGTTGAAGATTGGCTCAATGGTAATGACATGAATCACCTCTTCAGAAGTAACCTTCTCCAAGTAAAAACCGATATATTCATCCCTGCGGGAGGTCGGCCACGAACTATTAATCAGCATAACTACAAAGACTTTCTCGATGAAACGGGAGAACCCTCTTCACGAGCGATTATTGAAGGTGCCAACCTCTATTTGACGCCACAAGCAAGGCATCAACTCGAAGAGCTAGGTGTCTTAATTATCAAAGATAGCTCTGCAAACAAAGGTGGAGTAATTAGCTCCTCGTATGAAGTACTTGCTAGCCTTACCATGAGTAAAGAAGAGTTCATCGAGAATAAGGCTGAACTGATGGACGAAATCCTCGAACTCATTCGAGAGCGTGCCGAAGATGAAGCAAAACTCCTCCTAACAACTCACGCAGAGACGGGTAACATGCTCACCGATATCTCAGATTGGATTTCTGAACGAATAAACACCTATACCTATGAGCTCTTAGACTATCTGTTGAATGTTGAGCTGTCTGATGATGTCAATGATCCCCTCATCAAATCACTCCTCAACTACTGTCCACCTCTCATTGTTAATAAATTCAAAGAGAGAATCCTAAAACAGATCCCGGACATTCATAAAAAAGCGATCATTGCATGCTATATTGCATCCAAAACAGTCTATAAGAAAGGGCTTTCATGGAGCCCAAGTATCGTTGATGTGCTTCCGCTTGTTTCCAAAGATGCCAGTATTATCACATCAATCGTTCATGAAAAGAGAAGTCGCCCGCTCTAGTCTTAGACAAAAAAAGTGAGCGCCTTTTCTACGCATCTCCTCATCCCTCCAAGGGACATGCAGAAAAGACCCTCACAAACTTTTCAATACACAGAAAAAATTATTCACGCAACCCTTCGTGCCGCATCGTCAACTGGAAGAGTAGGCGTCTTATCACAAGCTACTTTATCCATCTTAAACTCAGATAATTTCCATGGATCTTCAGTCGAAACTCTTACAAAACCTTGCTTCAAATAGAATGCTTCTGCGCTATCACCTATTGCAGTCACTCTCACAATTCTCTTTTTGGCCACATTCACAATTTTTTCGATAAGTGCACTCCCAATCCCCTTTATGCCCGGCTTCTCTTTGTTCACCTCATGCCTAATATTTCGGGGAGCAATTGCAAGATAATTGATGTATAGCTCATCTCTTTGAACGGTATAGAAAGCAATCCCCTCTAAACTCTCCTTTCCTTCCTTCTCAGCAAAACATCCAAGAATGTGTTCTGAGACCTGTATTTTATCCCTATGATCTAATCGGTGGCCGATATAGCTCGCAACGTCTTCACCATCTTTAAACACAGTATCTGAATGTTTACGCATCTTTTTTTCCCACCGCTCAACAATTGCGCGAAGAGCATCAAATTTATCATCTCGTATTTCTGAAACTTTCAAAGGAACAGACATCCGAAAGTCTGCTGATACACCGCCTGCCATACTGACTCCTTTTAGCTACTTGCTTTTTTTGGGCGCTCGAGTTCTCGAGCAAAGCTTGCGCGTGCAAGCTTTGCTACCTTTTCAGCCCCGAGTTCCAATGTAGTAAGCCCCCCCTCAGCTGGGAGGACTTCAAAACCAATTCTTTCGTAAAACGGAACTGCGGCTTCGTATGCGGAGAGAACAATCGGCACACAAAACTCTCTCACAACAAACTCGATCATTTGTCGGCCAATTCCCTTCTCCCGGGTTTCATAATTAGAAGTGTGAAAAAGATGATCTGGATGAACAGCGAGTAGTTCAAGCTCTACCTTCTCAGGGTAAAGAGAAAAAGCCGCTATCCCTAAAACTGTCTTATCCTCTTTGTGGCAAACGATCATACGATCTTTTAGCTCAACACCACAATCAAACTTCCACGTCCTATCTAAGTATAATTGGAAAGGCTCTAAGACATCTTTTGAATCACTGAACGCACTAGGATCAGAACGATGCTTTTGTTCCTGATATTTAGTGTCAGCACGTGTATGCCACTCACCACAAAGCTTTTTAATTGCGCCTCTTTCCTGAGCATGCACATACCTGCAGGACCGGTGTGATAACTCAACTCCAGCCGCCATAGAATCCCTCCATTACACCCACCTCTGTGGATACGCTGGAGAATATTTTAGCATAAAACTGAAATGATTTTTAGTATAAAATGAGAACTCTTGATGTATTTGAATCAAAAAATCGATCAGATATCCCCTCTCGTCAACAGCTGTAGCGCTACACAGACAGCGACATAGTAACTTCCGCTCACTCACCCATCTCTAACAAGTAACGGAGTGTCTCTATCTGAGGCCTCTTGGTTGCCATGTTGCCCCCTCTTCCAATTCTCGATAGATAAGCTAAAAACACCCGTTACATGTTGAGCTTATCTCGTATATCATCCAACATGTTTGATAAATTAAAAAGAGTGCTTGCCAGTGCATGTATCCGAGTTACTTGCGTACTCGTAAGATCGAGCGCATTTCGACTTGAATCTACAGTATGCCGTGCTGCTATCACTTGTTCTGTCAGATCACTAACTTCATCTTTTAATCTTTGAATGTCCTCTGGATCGCTGTCTCCGTCAAAAACCTCATCAAAAAGTGACTCAACCTCTACAATAAGCATTGGTGACGTTGCATGCTCAGCTCGAGCCATCGCTGTCCCTGCACTTCCAAATAGACGTTCACTTACCGCTGCTGCCATACTATTCTCCTCTTTAGTAATAGCATAAATTTTACCATATCTATCGATAATAAAAAAAACCTTTTAAGACGCTACATAAGTACAGTATTAGACTTAGTTTTTTTTAAATTACTGACTATTAGACGTATAGAATGATTAAGTCCGCTGTGTTTCTTTTGAAAACAAATGGTTACCACTCATTCTATAGACAAATTTCGCAATCAAACAGCGAGAGTGCTAAATTTCTTGAATAGTTTTTGCTCCTTTGCTAAACTGAGGGGGAAATTGGCAAAAACTGGATTTCACTGCTAACTATGGCTGTTAAAAAGAAACAACGACATGAACGTGAACGACTTGTACTACTTGGGCTTGTTGATCTCTTCCTTAAGACAGGACGCCCTATTGGATCTCAAACCCTTAAAGATGAAGGGTTTAACGATTTAAGCTCAGCGACTATTCGAAACTATTTTGCCAAGCTTGAGAAGGGTGGATATATCATCCAGCAACACTCTTCAGGCGGAAGAATTCCTACTTCCCTCGCGTTCAAAGAGTACGCAGATTACCATTATGAAGCGAAGCAAGTAAGCGAGCCTGATCGAAAATCGATCAATGAAGGCCTTAAAGAAGAATCGAGAGAAATGGCCGGCTACATGCAGAGAGCCGCTGAGCTACTCAGCGAATTAACTGGGTGTGCTGTCTTCCTCTCCGCTCCCCGATTTGACCAAGACTTCATCGTTGATGTTAAACTCGTTGGAATCGATAACAAGCGGTGCCTATGTGTCCTCATTACCGATTTTGGAATTGTGAACACAGAGATTCTCTACACACCTAAAAAGCTCTCTAATTTTTCACTAAAACGAATTGAGAATTACTTCCATTTTCGAATGACAGGCCTCGATAAGCCGAAGCTTACAGAGCAAGAAGAGTCCCTTGCCGTTCACTATTATAACGAAGTACTCCTTCGACATATTGTTGGGTACTCAAACTTCACTGCCGAAGACCTTTATAAAACCGGTTTTTCGAAACTCCTTGAGTTTCCTGAATTCAGAGATGCGACTGCCCTTGCATACGGACTTTCTCTTTTTGAAGATGCATCTCATATGCGAGCCCTCCTTTCCGATTCGATGCACAATACAGACATTTCGTTTTGGGTTGGTGAAGAACTTGCTAAATATACAAACACCGCTTCTCACTGTGCGATACTCTCTATCCCCTATCTTATTAACCAGAAGCCTGTGGGAGCACTTGGTATTTTGGGACCAAACAGAATCCCATACAAAAAGCTTTTTGGACTACTTCGCACATTCGCCGAGGTGCTTGGCGAAACGCTGACAGCGAATATGTACAAATACAAAATTACCTATAGACAACCAACACCACCAGAGCTCTCTTTTGAGAGTAATGGGACGGCCTACCTAGGCCAGGTGCAATATATGTCTTTAGAAGATCAAACGAAACAAGCGAAAGGACGCGATTGATGAACGATCAAAAGCAACCGGAGGATCCCTTGACCGAAGAATTCGAAAAGTCAGAGATCTTTGCACCGGAAGAACCAGAAGAAGAACCTATACAAACCGATGAAAACGGCGAAGAAGAGCTCCTAGATGAAGAGCCTGTACATATTGAGATTGTACAGCTGCGTCAAGAGATCAAAGCGGAAAAAGATAAGTATTTCCGTCTCCTTGCTGAAATGGAAAACACAAGAAAACGAATGCAAAAAGAGAAAGAGGACATGAACCGATTCACTCAGGAAAAAGTGATCGTTGAATTCCTTTCTCCCCTCGACAACTTTGAAAATGCCCTTTCTTTTGCAGAACAAGGTTCAGACGAAGTACAAAACTGGGCAAAGGGATTTGAAATGATCCTATCGCAGTTTAAAGATATCTTAGCTTCTCACAATGTGAGTGCTATCTCATCAGAGAATAAGCAATTCGATCCACATCTCCACGAAGTGATTGAGATGGAAGAAACAGATGCCTTTGACGAAGGGACTGTCCTGAAAGAGTTTATGAAGGGCTATAAGTGTGGCGATCGGATCATTCGCCCAGCTCGAGTCAAGATAGCAAAGAAAAAGCAAAGAGAACAAGCTACAGAACAAGAAAATAAGGAGTCTAACGATGAGTAAGAAGAAGAGAGTTATTGGTATTGACCTCGGAACGACTAACTCATGTGTCGCAATCATGGAAGGAAGTGGCGCAAAAGTTATCGCAAACGCAGAAGGTACACGAACGACACCTTCCATCGTTTCTTATAAAGATAATGAAAAGCTTGTTGGGGTTCCAGCGAAACGACAAGCAGTAACAAATCCTGAAAAAACACTATTTTCGACTAAGCGATTCATCGGAAGAAAATATTCAGAAGTAGAATCTGAAATCAAGACTGTTCCATACACTGTGAAAGCAGGAAATAACGGTGATGCAATTTTCGAAGTTGATGGTAGTAACATCACTCCTGAGGAAGTCGCAGCTCAAATCCTTATGAAAATGAAGAAAACTGCGGAAGAATACCTCGGTGAAGAGGTAACAGAAGCAGTGATCACTGTACCTGCGTACTTTAACGACTCACAAAGACAGTCTACTAAAGATGCCGGGAAAATTGCGGGTCTTGATGTAAAACGAATCATCCCTGAGCCAACAGCTGCTGCACTTGCATACGGCTTGGACAAAGGCGAAGACAAAAAGATTGTTGTGTATGACCTTGGTGGTGGTACGTTCGACGTTTCTGTTCTTGAAATCGGTGACGGTGTATTTGAAGTACTAGCTACTAATGGAGACACACACCTTGGTGGAGATGACTTCGATAACGTTGTTATTAACTGGATCCTTGAAGAATTCAAAAAAGAGCACAGCATCGATCTTTCAAAAGATAAAATGGCTCTTCAACGAATTAAGGATGCTGCAGAGAAAGCAAAAATTGAACTTTCTGGAACGCAGTCAACTGAGATCAACCAGCCATTCATCACAATGGATGCAAGCGGTCCTAAGCACTTGAGCCTTACATTAACAAGAGCTAAATTTGAGAGCCTTGCAGCAGACCTCGTTGAACGAACTGTTGGCCCATGTAAAAAAGCAATGCAAGATGCAGGAATTTCTCCAAGCGACCTTCACGACATCCTCCTTGTTGGTGGTATGACGAGAATGCCAGCTGTACAACAGAAAGTACAAGAAATCTTCCAAAAAGAGCCACATAAAGGGGTAAACCCTGATGAGGTTGTTGCTACTGGTGCAGCGATCCAAGGTGGTGTCCTTGCTGGTGATGTGAAGGACGTTCTACTTCTTGACGTTATCCCACTTACACTTGGAATTGAAACGCTTGGTGGCGTTCTCACTCCACTTGTAGAACGAAACACAACGATCCCGACACAGAAGAAACAAGTATTCTCGACGGCAGCTGACAACCAGCCTGCAGTAACTATTGTTGTCCTACAAGGGGAAAGACCTCTTGCAAAAGACAACAAAGAGATCGGACGATTTGATTTGACTGATGTTCCTCCTGCTCCTCGCGGCGTACCGCAAATCGAGGTAGCTTTTGATATCGATGCTGACGGTATTTTGCATGTATCTGCAAAGGACCTTGGATCTGGTAAAGAACAAAAGATCAAAATTGAAGCGAAATCAGGACTTGATGAAAAAGAAATCGAGCGAATGGTTAAAGATGCTGAAGCCCATAAGTCTGACGATGAAAAGCGTAAGAAAATCATCGAAACGAAAAACCAAGCTGAAGCAACTGTGTTCCAAGCTGAGAAAGCGCTCAAAGACCACGGCGAAAAACTTCCTGAGAACATCAAAACAGATATTCAAGGGAAAATTGACGGGGTTAAAGAAGCGATCAAGTCTGATAATGCAGACTCTATCGAAGCCGCTGTGAATGAGCTTTCAACTCATATGCAAAAAATTGGTGAAACACTTTCACAGAATGCGGGCCCACAGGCGGGAGCTGCCCAGCAACAGCAAGCTCCAAATGCTGAACAAGGGCAAGAGGATATTGAAGACGCTGAAGTCGAAGTCCTCGATAAAGAAGAGTAATTCTTAGTACGCCCCCTTTTTCAAGGGGGCTTTTTTCTAATTAAATTTTTATAATGTAAATTATTTTTCGAATGTTAACCATTTCTTAATAATAGATTATTACGGTATACTCCCTTCTTTTATCAATAGGGAATTTAACAGATGAGCTTGATCTCCTCCTTGACCCACTCATTATCAGCCTGGATTGGACTTGCAGCAGAACCTGAAGCCCCGGTAAGATATGTTGAACCAAGCCCATTTGTAGCCAACTTAGACCTAGAGAGTGCAGAAGATGTACACAACCTCGCTGCAGCAGCGAACCTTGGAGGCCCGACTCGCATACAACGCCTCAATCTCTGTTTTTTTTCGTACGGTAATGAAGTTGAATCCCCTCAAATAGGAAATTTTCAAAGAGACATAGGTGAACTTCGAGGCTCCCCTGCATCGAGGCAGGATGTCGCCGATTACCTCTTAAAATGCGCAGTTCAAATCGATGCTATCGCCAAAAGGGCACTTCGTAGACTTGATCGATTCGGAAGACAGCATCCAGATGAAATCGCAGCGGGACGACTACGATTTATTAAGATGGGTTTCGAAAGACAACGAAGGGATATCGCTCGCTCGATCCCTCGGTTTGCAGCAACGCTCACGCCAGTACAGGAAAATGGCCAAACTGACTGGAAATACATCCAAGATCGTTATTCGAGAGTACCAACTCTCGAACAAACTATCCCAAATATTTACCGAATTCCTCTTGAGACTCTCCAAGCAGCCGCTTCAAAACCACCAACTGGCCTCGTTAACCGTGGCGCTAACTGCTGGGCTATTTCACTGCTCCAACTTTTTATTAATGTTCCCCACTTCAGAGACAACCTCTTTGATAACCTTCCCGAAGAATTCAGAGGTATGCGAGAACTCGCTGCACAATACCTTCTAGATCAGGCTCAAGGCAAGCCTCACTCTATTATTGATAGTACTGGACTTCGGATCCTACTGAATCGAGAACTTGGGATTGTTCATGAGCGTATTGATGTAAACGAAGATGCACATGAAGCATTTACAGCAATTACAAGCATGATAGAAAGTTTTGAGGTTCCTGATGGAGAAAGCTTCAATCCTGCCGTTCATAGACCTGTAAATAGCTTAGCAATGGCTATCGGTCACAAAAAGCGGTATAATTTTCCAGAAGGTTTGAGACCAGTAGAGTATGAAGAGGACGGATCTCGCACACGATGGGAACCTGATGTCAAATTTGATTCACCGATGCCTGAAAGAACCCACGCTTTCTTTGAAGATATTTTAGAAAAGAATGTTTTCGATAACCCATATGCCCCACTTATTGACGACCCGTTTCAAGTAGATGGAATAAGACTTCAACCACAAGAAGATAGTATCAAGTTATATGAACCTCCTCAACAGCTCACCGTTGCTTTGAGAAGGTTCCGTTACGACACCACTTTGGGGCGTCGTCTCAAGGTGCACACGAAAGTTGACATTCCAATACATTACACCCTTTCGGATGATAAAACATCGCGAGGACAAGCAGCTTCGTACCACCTACAAGGATTTATCATACACATTGGAAATGGCCATGGAGGCCATTACATTTCTTGTATTCGAAAAGGAGATTCATGGTTTCTGTGTAATGATGCTCGCATCGAAAAAATAAGACCTCGCAGAGGTAGATCTGTTGAAGACCAGGTACGGTCTTATGCAAGCGATGCATACCTACTTACCTTTGAGAAAACAGAAGAGATAACCGCTGAGGCTGCAGCCGAACGAACTGCTGCGAGAATGCGAGAGAAAATTCCCTTAGAAGCACTGCATACTCATAACAGACTACCGAAAAAAACGCAGGCTGATATGCTTATTGGTCTCACAGAGCAATTTCTAGACGATCCATCGGAAGATAATTTTGACAGACTCCCTACTACTATTAAGAATGAACTTGCCTTCATTAAATGGATCGAAGATGGCAAGCCTGATGTACTCGAATATGGGATGCAGGCGATACGCAGAGATCCAAGATCTCTTCTTGAAATTAGATCTCCTTATTTTTCGATGCATGGGAACAACGTCATACAGCAATTGTGGTACCGCAACGTCTTTTTAAAAGACCGAGAGAAAAAAGCAATCGATGAAGAGGGAGATATTTATCAAAACTGGCTCGAGAGAAGAGCTCCAGATGGAAACCCTCTTTTTTCAGACGACGAGCTACGGCACCTGCAGGGCTTACTTTCACAACAAACCCGGAATATGTTTGCACACATGGCATGGGAAGCAATAGGGAAGAAGCAAGGTGATCGGATTGGAGAGAAAGAGCTTCGAAAGAATCCTCGCCTGCTTTCGAAAACCACCCCAAGTGGCAGAACATACCTTGCTAAAGCGAAAGAAAAATTATTAGCGTCTCGTTAGAGACTCGTGTTCTTTGGATAAATAAGCGCCGTATATTGATCGTGCGCAGGATCTGAAATTTCTTTCAGAGAAAAGCGCTTCATTAATCTTTCATTCCACCAGTCTCTCGACTGTACTGTAAGATGAAGGATTTCTCCAATTTTCTTTCCCCAGTTATCTGGAGAAAGCGCAATGTTAAGCATTCCACCTTTTTTCATACGAACATGAATTGCATCGAGAACTGTATCTACTTTTTCTTCAGGAATATGTTCAAGCACATCGAGACAAAAGACCCAGTCTGCAGAAGAAACACTCTCGGGCAACTCCCATAGACATGATTGTGTAAACTGACAAGAATCGCCCTTTAGTGTCTCAAAGAAAATCTCTGGAGCAAGAGCCTGCTCTGTAATATCGATGAGGTGAGCAGACACCCCACGTGAAAGAAATTGAGGAGCAGCAGCTCCTCTTCCACATCCAAAGTCAATGAAGGTATCTCCCTTCAGTATCTCCTTTTGATGCAATGTACAAAAAACTTCAGCAAGATATCCCGCCTGCCCCTCTGCATTATACATCGGGAATTTTTTGTACATCTGCTCGTACTTTTCTTTTTCCTGCTCACTCAGGCTCAAAAAAGCCTCATTATATCGTTGTAAGTGACATACACAAAAAAGGCGATAATAAGGATCGCGAAAGGAAGAATGAGCCTTTGCATAGCCTTCGCAGACAATTTTCTTCTTGTCACCACTTCATAGAGAGTCATAACAATGTGTCCACCATCAAGAACAGGGATAGGTAACAGGTTAATGACTGCAAGGTTCAAACTGATGATTCCTAACCAGTAAAGCGCTTCTACAACCCCTTTACTCCAGCTCACATGCATCATCTGCATAATCCCGACAGGACCACTCATCCACTTTGCACTAATTTGGCCAGTTGTAACAGAGGCAATTGTCTTTCCCATGTCCTTGATAACCTGACCCATCATTGCGAACGGATTTGGATTCACTAAAACGGCCTCATCACCGAGTGGTATCCCAAGAACAAGCAGTGACTGCTGCTTATCTATTTGCGCTAACATGAGCGCTCTTTTCTGCGAGTCTGTTTCACCTTCTGCACGTTCGGACATCGATTTAAGGGCGGCTTGAAAAGCAGCCTGCTCCTCTTCGGTGAATGGGTATTGATTCATCGGTATTGGCTCAACAGGTCGAAGCAGGTGGATCTCACCGGCTTTCGAAAGAACAGCTCTTGTCCCGATAGTTTCAACGACTTGATGAATCCCTTTCCAGTCTACAGAATTCACGTATGTACTATTTGCATCAGCGACAGGGATTTTTCCATAACTCTCCCCTCGATCAACAATAACCAGTACCTTTTTTTCTTGTAGTAAGCGAAGTACATCGTACCCCTTTTCAACCGGTTTTCCATCAACAGCCAAAACTCTGTCGCCACTTCGGAGGATATGAGAAGTCAATTCCTTCTCCTCCGCAAACGTATCATCAACACCTGGTGAAACCGCGTATGAGAGAGGTCCTTTTACCACACAATCAGCAGAGAGTGCGTATGGAATAAACATCGTAACGCTTTTTTTCCCAATCTCGTATTTCCAATCCTGAAGATCGCCTGAAATGAACGAATGATCAGAAAGATCCCGAATCAACATACGAGGAACCCGGAGTTGCAACACCTTTCCATCTCTCTCAACTGTCAAGAGGGTTTTCTGTTCATTGATAACAGAGGAGAGTTGTAGGGTAGAGAAAATTAACTCTCCATCTGCCCATACAATACGATCTCCCTTCTCGATTCCAGAGTCATACATCGGTGAGAGTGGAGGAATAGCCGCTTGAACCATGAGGAAGTTTGCAGGCGACATGATTCCTATCGTCTTCAGATCTCCACCTGGGTAACGCTCATCATCATACACAGGTAGGGTGTATGAATACTTACTATGCTGCCCTGTGTAATAATCGACCCTGTCACCTTCAATCGTTGCATGCGATCCATTCGCAACCGATGCTAAAAGAAGGTCCTGGTACTTTGTGAATGGTTCCCCATTATATTTTTGAATGATATCACCTGGTCGAATCCCTTTCTCATACAGTTCTGAGTGGGTATCAACTTGGCCAATAATATTGGTATATTCTGTGAAGGGTTTTGCTCTTCCGCCAAGAACCCAAATCGCAGCAAACACAACGAACGCAAAGACTATATTAACAAGAGGGCCTGCAATGGCGACTTTTATTCTCGCCCAAGGAGATCCTCCGAAGAACCCATCTTTAATCTCATGGGGTTCTTTGCCGTCTTCTTTTTCCATACCTGCGATACGAACATACCCACCAAAAGGAAGTAGTCCAATTTGCCAACGAACACCCTGGAACATCCACGAAATAATTGGTTTTCCAAACCCGATACTGAATGCTTCAACCCGCATTCCGACACGTCGCGCTACAATGTAATGTCCAAGCTCGTGAATAAAGACGAGAAAACTTAAACCTAGGATTGCTAAGATGATATAAATTATTTGCATTCTTACTCCTCTGCTGCGCGGGTCCGTGCGTCTGTGTCAATTGAAAGCACATGCTCAATATCTTCTAAAGGTGTTGAGTTGTGCCCCTGCATTAATTTTTCTAGCTTTCGCCCAATATCGATCCATCCAATTTTACGTTGAACAAACTGTCCTACTAACACCTCATTTACTGCATTCATGAAGCAGGGCATACTCCCTCCTTCATTTATTGAATGTAGAGCTAATTGCAAGCAAGGAAATCGATCCATATCTGGTGGATAAAATTCTAAGGTAGAGAGTTGGCTAAAGTTCAGGGGTTGTATAAGCCCAGGTGCTCGATCCGGAAAGGTCAATGCATACTGAATTGGAATTCTCATATCGTTTGGACTAATCTGAGCTTTTGAAGAGCCATCAACGAAGGTCACAAAGCTGTGGATCAAGCTTTGTGGATGAACAACGACATTGATTTGTTCAAGCGGAAGATCGAATAAGTGGTGCGCTTCAATCACTTCTAATCCCTTATTCATCAGTGTCGAAGAATCAATAGTATTCTTCACACCCATCCTCCAGGTTGGATGGTTCAACGCATCATCGATCGTAGCTTGTTCAAGCTGCTTCTGTGAAGAATGAAGAAATGGTCCACCAGAAGCCGTAAGCGTAAGAGAATGAATGTGGTTTTTTTGCTCACCTACCTGACACTGCAAAAGTGCGCTATGCTCACTATCAATCGGAATAATTCGAGCATTCTTCATTTTCGCCTTCTGCATCATCAATGCACCGGCTGAAACAAGCGCTTCTTTATTTGCAAGCGCCACATCAGTCCCTTGCTCAAGAGCAGCAAACACGGGGCGGATACCTTTTGTCCCAACAATTGCGGCAACAACGATATCTGCGGAAAGTTGAGCAAGCTCACAGACCCCTTCTTCACCCACGAGGACGGTGCATGATACTTCTTTTTGAAGCTTTAGAGCAGCTTCTTCATCATGGACAGCTACATACTCTGGAGAGACGAGCTCAATCTGTTTCTTCAATGTTTCAGTATCTGAACCAACAGCAAGCCCAACGACGGTGTAGCCAAGGTGCTGGCATACCTGCACTGCATTCTGACCTATTGATCCGGAACTTCCTAAGATAATAACTTTTTTACTCATGAGCCGGGAGTATACCTCGCTTGACCATCCACTTCAAGCCTGAATTACGAAAGAGAATTCCCCCTAAGTAGACAGCGCCCGAAAGGGTCACAAAAAGACCTGAAGTCGAAAGCGGAATCATATACACAGAAAGCATATGCCGAGAGAGTGCAACGCTCACTACTGCGAACACAAGGCTACTTAGGATGCTTCCAAAAAGAATCTTTTTGAGCGAGTGTGTAAAAAGGCGCATGGTCAATGGAGGCGTCACAACGAGTGAGAGAAAGAGAAAGACTCCAACCGCTCGGAATGAAGCGATCGCAGCAGCAGAGGTCAAAATCATAATGAGGTACCTAAATACCCCAGTTGGAATCCCTATCCCTTTTGCAAAAAGCTCGTCAAACGTAAGGACCTTCAGCGGTCTGTAAAAAACACCGATGAAAAGACTCACCCCAACAGCACAATAGAAGACAAGGCTGAGGTCTCCCGTCGTTACCGCATCGATATTCCCCATTATCGCTTCAACACCAATATGGCTATTACGTAGAAAAAGCGTCACGAGCAATATGCCCAGAGCAAAGAATGCTGAAAACACAAGGCCAATACTCGCATCCCGCTGTATCCGCATTACCCGAATAAGAAATTCAGTAGCTACCGAGGTCAATACTCCCGCAACGACCGCTGCAAGTAATAATCCTCCAAGCTGAATCTCATCGATAGATTGAACTCCAAAAAAAAGCACGACGGTGACAATTCCAAGGAGGACCGTATGCGAAAGCGAGTTTGCAAGCATCGTTGTCTTTTTCAATACAAGGAATGTGCCTAACAGGGATGCTGTGATCCCCGCAAGAAAGAGAACGAGCACCTGAAGTTCGTCTGAACAAAGCGGCCCTCCTAGCCCAATAAAAAAAAGACAAAGGCGTTTGAACATCAATCCAATACATCCAAAGAAATCTGTTCCGAAATATGGGTTCATAAAACCCCTCCTTGCCCTGGAATTGGGCTCTCATGAGGATCGTGTGTAGAATTCCCCACAAAGCTGAGCAGCTCTTTCTCAAGCTCAGGGGACAAAATATGCTCAATTTCCTCTGCACTTCTATGCACTTTTTTAGCGGAAACACCTAAATGATTCACCAAATAGACCTCCCACAAGCGATGCATTCGAACGATGTGCTCAGCCTTCGCAAAACCATCCCTCGTAAGAGATACGCCACCGAGCCCATCTACAATAATCCACCCATCGCGACTTAGCTTCCAGATAAGTAGCCTAAGAAGCCATTTTTGTTGAGAGTGGCACGCCAAAACATCCTTCAATCGGGTAACGCCATTTCCCGCTTTCTTCCAAATCGATTTGATTAAATTTTCGCTTTGGCACCGCAGGTGAAATGTAACACTTCTGTAGAGACGAAAAACAAGCCCTCGCGAAGGGGCAAAAAATACCGCTAAAACACTCCAAAGCGATGCCACAAGAATAATCACAGGTCCTGGAGGCAAGGAAATTTTTGCGCCTGATTCAAGACTCGTTGAATAATAAAATGCAATTCCGGTTCCCAGTGCTGCTGAGACTCCGCCAACCAGCGCTGCAAAAAAAATCATTTTTCCCAAAGATCGTGAAACCTGTCTCGCGACGATTGAGGGTGCAATCAACATCCCAGACATGAGAATAACCCCGACACACCGTATTCCGACCACAATTGAAATAGAAAGAAGAAACATGAGCGCTGCTTCAACACCTTTCAATTTCACACCAACCGAACTCGCAAATACCCTATCGAAGATTGCAACTTCAATTTCCCGAAATCGGATAACAACAAATAAAACAACAGCAGCAGTCAGAATTCCATACAGATATATATGCGTATCGGTAAGCGTAACAGCCTGTCCATACAGGTAACTTTGCACCCTTCTCGCCCAAAGCGGGCTTTCCGCCTGGAGTTGACTTGCAAGCAAAACTCCCAAGCCCAATGAAAAAGCCAGTGTAAAACAGAGTGCATTATCAGGATCCACCTTCCCTTTTTCCTCAATAAGTCGAAGGAGATAATACCCCCCGAGCGAAAACAAGAAAGCACAGAGCAAAAGAACCACTGGACTCACAAGCCCATCAAAAAAAGCACAAACAAACCCGCCAAGCACAATTCCCGGGTAGGTCGCGTGTGAAAGGGTTTCGCCAACAAGCGTGCGCTTCCTAAGAAAAACAAGAACTCCAGAAACGGCAGCACAAATACACATCAAAAATGATCCGAAGATCGGTCCTCTTGTGGCCGAATCGAAGAACATGCTCATATTTCTATTCCCATCTTTTTCGCATGTGCTCTTCTGCTTGCTTGCTCGAACAAGGTCACCTGCGCCCCATACGCCCTTTGAAGGTTTTCAGGGGTAAGTACGTCTGTTGGCGTACCGGTAGCGATGAGACTTGCATTGAGAAGCACAACTTGATCAAAATACTCATTAGCTGAATGAAGATCATGGTGTACGACAACGATTGTTTTCCCTTGTTCTTTCAATTCTTTGAGCGTATCGATAATAGCGCGTTCGCTCGCAATATCAACACCGGCAAAGGGTTCATCTAGGATGAATAAATCAGCGTCTTGGAGCAACGCTCTCGTCAAAAAAAGACGCTGTTGTTGACCACCAGAGAGTTGGGAAATCTGTCTATCCGATACATGTGCGAGCCCCATATGCTCAAGTGTCCGTAGCGCAGCAGCCTTATCCGCCTTTTTAACCCACTTAAAAAAACCACGTCGTGCATGCCTACCCATTAATGCCACATCAAAAACGGTCACCGGAAAATTCCAGTCGACATCTCGACGTTGAGGCACATACGAAATCTGCCTCCGCACCTTGGAAAAAGGCTTACCAAAAAAGGTTGTTCCTCCCGAAAGAGGTCTTGTAATACCAAGGGATGCCTTCAAAAGGGTTGATTTTCCCGCGCCGTTTGGACCGATAATTCCCACTAATGAGCCAGGTTCGACTGAAAACGAAACATCCCAAAGCACCGTTTCATCTTCGTAGGCAACTGTCATATTATGTACTTCAAATGGCTTCATTCCTCACCACCTGCTGATAAATAACTATGTATCGTCTTTGCATTCACACTCATCATTCCAAAATATGAATCGGCACCATCCGCAGCACTTCCTACTGAGTCTCCGTATAGCGGTTTCGTACAGATCAACACTCGGAATCCTTTCCCCTCACAGACTGAAGCTACCTTCCGTAATGAGTCAGGGCTCAGGTTAGACTCAGGGAAAACGACAGGTATTTTGTGTTCTACTAGAAACTCTGAAATCGACATGATATCCTGCATACTCATTTGGCTTTCTGGAGCGAGCCCTTCAGGCGCACTGCATCTTTTTTTCCAACTCCCTGAACTCGCTTCCTCACTTTTCGCTAGGTATCTTCTCGTAAAATAGTTAAATGCATCGTGTGTCGTTACAATATATCGTTTTTCTTCAGGAATAGAATGAAGTAACTGGACTATCTTGGCTTCTTGATTTCGAAACTCCTCTTTCAAGATGTTTCCTCTTTCTACATATTCGGTTGCATGCTCGGTATCAATTGATCGAAGTGCCGATACAATCGGATCAACCGTTTGCACCCACAGTGTCATATCCATCCACACATGAGGATCCAATTGGCCATCGATCACGATCAGATCTTTTTCAGTTATCGACTTCGTTACGGTAACACTTTTCTTATGTTGCTTGATTTTTGTACTCAGACTTGCCCCATGCTCCAATCCCAGACCATTGCAGAAAATAACATCCGCTCTCTCAAATTTTTCCGCATCACCTTTAACAAGCTCATAGCTATGTGGGTCAAGCTCTCCCGTGATGAGCGTCAGCGTATCAATCCGCTCGCCACCAACACGACGCACGACATCTGCTATCATTTCAGTTGTACAGAGTACTTTCACTTTTTCGTTTGGTTGTAACCACTCATGCAGAGCGCGACCTTGCCTTTTTGCACCGCCACACGCTGTAAAGAACAGACAAAAACAAACAACTATTCCCAGCACATACTTCATGACGACTTCAATTGCCTCCCAATACGCCGTAACAAACTGTAGGTATACACTCCTCGATCACACCCTGTAACAAAGGTAAATCGAAGCCCGTATCTCCCAACCGTCTCTATAGAACGAACATTAACCTCTTCTTGCACCTTTGCACCCACTTTCCGACAATGAGCACACGGGCAACTTTTTTGTACATCGGCCAGCCTATATTCCATCACAACCGCATCCTTCCATACCACCGTAAACGTCTGCGGTCCTGTCTGATTAATCGATTTTGGCTGCATCCATCAACTCCCATGTAAGAGAACACTCAAACGGTTCTTCAACCCGGTCAACCACTGAGACGAAGCTTTCTACTACCGAATCCATAGCTGTCCTCGCTTCATCAGAGCAGCTTAATAGTGGATTTACCCCTTTATCAAGCGCTTCGCTAACAAGTGGATCAAGTGGAATCCTCCCAAGAAAACGCTCTTTATGCAAAGCAGCGTACTTCTCTACTTTACCGCTTCCAAACGGAGCCACATTTGTCCCAACGAGAGGACTCATGTTCTCGATAAAACCAACAGTAGGGATATCCATACTCTTTCCCATCTGGTACGCCTTATCCACGTCCAAAAGGGCTATCTCTTGCGAAGTTGCGACATAAAGCATACCTGAAAGGCCGAGTGTTTGCAATGCTGTTAGTTGGACATCACCAGTTCCTGGCGGGAAGTCGACAAGTAAAAAATCGAGTTCACCCCAGTCTATATCTGTGGCACATTGCTCAATAACCCGATTGGCTATTGGTGCGCGCACCGCTGCAGGCCCCTCTTTCACAAATGTAAAAGAAAAATATGGAATTCCGTTTCCTTGAGCTGGGAGTACATACCCTTTTCGCTCTTTTGGAAGCTCCTCTGTTCCCAGCATATATGGAATAGACGGCCCATACACATCTGCATCAAGAATTCCAACAGACGATCCTCTTTTTTTCAAAGCATGTGCGAGCAAAACTGTAAGTGTTGATTTTCCAACACCACCTTTACCAGCCGCTATGCCAATGCAAAATTTTATATTTGATACGTTCACATTTATCCTAAATTTCTAGAGAGTTTTATAATGGTAATATAAAAAAAAATCAAAACAAATGCATTTTCAATGTTACTTGCGAAAAAAAAGGATGTAATATAAAATCCTCAAATCAAATGAGAACACAAAAAACTTGCACTAGTTAATTCGAATTTAGTTCTTACCCTGATCCTAGTATTTTCAAGGGAAGAGCATAATTGATAGATAAAAAAAATTCGAATTACTATAGTTAGTTGCAATTGCATTTTTGCGGAACGAAAGGATAACACAATGAGCTATACTGGCCAAAAGTCAACAGGCGACAAAGCCAAACAGTATAAAGATTTGGAACAAACGATCGACCAAGCGATCAAAAAAGTTCGAGGAAATAAAGAAAACGATCTTTGCAAATATATCCCTGTGGATACAGGCGGATATATGCACCATTTTACCCTTCGAAAAATGAAGAGTAAAGACCCTTCTGAGCTTGGATCTTTAATTGAAAAATTTATTCTTTCTCCTCCTAAACCATCTGCTGTAGCACCAAAACAACGTGCTGCACGCGGCTCTCGAAAAAGAAAAGATTTATTTCAATTTTCAAAAAATCAACTTGATAGACTACTTAATATTGCCCGCCTCGCTGGAGATAAAGAGATGATTGCGCTTCTTAGCCCAAAAAAATCTCTTTCTTCTTGCAAAAGACAACTTATGAACGCCGTTAAAAACAACGAAGTTCGTCAAGACTATTGGGATGCGTACGTCGAGGCTATTCAGCAACAAAAAGCTATCCAAAATTCTATTACTGAAGCATCAGTATAATAGTATTTTTTTGAGTTATCCACCGGGAAAAGGAAAAACCTTTTCCCGGTTCTTTTTTTCGTAAATAAATTATTCTAATGCATAAAAACCCACTTGAGAATAACAGCCTCTCGTGGTATGCTACTGCTGATAAAAGTGATAATGTCTAAGAGAATCACAGTAAAATAACCCCTGCGAAAGTACGGCTCTGAAGATTTTTAATAATTACTATAAATCTCCAGGCGGTAAAAGCAGGACAAATGAAAGGTTAATTATATATGTCTACAAAGGAAGCTGATTTTAAAGGCTTGCGCGGGATTCTTTGGCCGATCCATAACTTCGAGCTAAAAAAATTCCTCCCGATGGGCCTTATGATGATGTGTATCCTTTTCAATTACACGATCCTTCGGGATACAAAGGATACCCTGATTGTAAACTCGCCAGGTGGCGGAGCGGAATGTCTTTCATTCTTAAAGCTCTACGGTGTAACGCCGGCTGCCATTTTATTCATGGCGTTTTTCATGAAGCTAGCAAACGTTTTTACACGTGAAAAATTATTTTACGCTGTACTAACACCGTTTCTTATTTTCTTCGGTGCGTTTGCATTCATCATTTATCCAAACACTGGACTATTCCACATGAGTTTGGAGTCTATCCAGGCGATGCAGGCGAATTACCCGAATGCACACTGGCTTATACCTGTTATCGGTAACTGGAGCTTTAGCTTGTTCTACATTTTGTCAGAGCTATGGGGATCTGTGATCCTTTCTATGCTTTTCTGGCAGTTTGCGAACCAGATCACTAAAGTTGACGAAGCAAAAAGATTTTATGGTCTTTTCGGAATGCTCGGAAACGTAGGACTTCTCCTTTCTGGACCAACTATTATTATGGTTGCGAAGTACGCGAAAACCCTTCCTTCTGACGTTGATGCATTCGGCACGAACCTTAAAATCCTTATGTCAGCGGTTGTCGTTGCGGGTATTGTTGTTGCGGCAACATACCGATGGATGAATAAAAACGTTCTTACTGACCCTCAACTCTATACTCCAGAGCAAAAGTCTTCTAAAAAGAAGAAAGTGAAAATGTCTGTTGTAGACAGCTTTAAGTACATCATGAGAAACCCATACCTTGGGCTTATCGCAGTACTTGTACTTTCTTACGGTGTTGCTATCAACCTCGTGGAAGGTGTTTGGAAAGGGCAGATCAAGATTGCGTTCCCAGACAAGAACGACTACAACATGTTCATGGGTCAGTTCTCAACTTGGACAGGTGCGATTACCATTCTTCTTATGATCATTGGTAACAACCTTCTAAGAAGACTAAGCTGGTTCAAAGCGGCAATCATTACTCCTGTAATGGTTCTTATTACTTCAACAATTTTCTTCACAGTTGTTTGGAACGGAAACAAAGTTTCTCCATTCACTCCTTTCCTTGGAGTAACTGTGGTACTTGTTGCTGTAATCGTTGGACAGATACAGAACGTTCTTTCAAAAGGAACAAAATACTCACTCTTCGACTCTACGAAGCAGATGGCATACATCCCTCTTGACCCAGAGATCAAAACAAAAGGTCAAGGTGCGGTTGAAGTTATCGGCGGTAGAGCTGGTAAATCTGGTGGTGCATTCGTCCAGTCTACGCTTCTTGCGTCGATCGGTGGATCTGTATCACTTGCAAGCTTAACCTACATCCTAGGGCCTCTCGTACTTCTTATCTGTGCTGGATGGATCCTTGCGGTTTTTGGACTAAGCAAGCGCTTTACTTCTCTTGTTGCTGAGCAAAAAGCTGCAGAATCTGCAGAACAACCAGCACCAGCGAAAGAAGAAGCTCCAGAACTTGCGACTACTAAAGCGTAAGTTTTAAGAGAATCTTCTTTGAAGAGTAAGGGCCCGTATGTGCTTTGCACAGCGGGTCCTTTCTATTTCCCATCAAGATAATGATTTACTCCTCTGATCTTTCTTGAGAATAATGCCCTTTCCAAATAAAATGCTGCTCTATGCACGAGTACAATCCAAAGAACATCAGAAACTTCTCTATTATCGCCCATATCGACCACGGGAAATCGACGATTTCCGATCGACTTATAGAACTTACCCAAACAGTCACTGCGCGTGAAATGCAAGCGCAACTCCTAGATGATATGGAGCTCGAAAGAGAGCGTGGCATTACCATTAAAGCGCACCCTGTAACGATGTACTATAAGGCAAAAAATGGTGAAGTATATCAGGTTAACTTTATCGACACACCTGGTCATGTTGACTTTTCCTACGAAGTATCGAGATCGCTTGCAGCGTGTGAGGGAGCATTGCTCGTTGTAGATGCAGCTCAAGGTGTCCAAGCACAGAGCTTGGCAAATGTCCACCTTGCGATCGAACGTGACCTTGAAATTTTCTGCGTTCTCAACAAAATAGATTTACCTGCTGCAGATCCAGATAGAGTCATCAAGGAAATTGAAGAAATCATTGGCCTTGAGGCTAAGAATGCGGTTCGATGCTCTGCAAAGACTGGAAAGGGATGCGATGAAATCCTCGAGCGACTTATCACTGAAGTCCCCCCTCCTAAAATCCCTGATGACAACATTCTTCGCGCGCTAATCTTTGATTCACACTACGACCCTTACCGAGGCGTGATGGTCTACGTTCGAGTTATCAGCGGAGAGCTTACGAAAAAAACACCTATTAAAATGATGTTCACCGGCAAGCAGTTTGAAGTACTTGAAACTGGGGTGTTTGCACCGCATGAAAAAAAGGTAGATTCACTCAAGCCAGGTGAGGTCGGATACATCATCGCGAACATCAAAAATACAGCTGATGTCAAAATTGGTGACACAATCACGCATGCAAAGCAATCTGCAGATAAACCACTTCCAGGTTTTAAACAGATCGCACCAGTTGTTTTTGCTGGGATCTATCCTATCGATACATCTGACTTTGAAGCCTTGAGAGATGCGCTCTACAAGTTACAACTGAATGATGCAGCTCTGCACGTTGAACAAGAAAGTTCACACGCACTCGGCTTTGGCTTCCGATGTGGATTTTTAGGATTGCTTCACCTTGAAATCATTTTCGAACGACTCCAAAGAGAATTTGACCTTGATATCATCACAACCTCTCCTAGCGTTGTATACCATGTGGAAATGACGAGCGGTGAGACAAAAGAGATTTCTAATCCAGTCTATTACCCAGATCCAACCCACATTAACCAAATCCTCGAACCATGGGTAAAGTGCAACTTAATGGCTCCATCTGATTACCTTGGAGCTATTATGAACCTTGCCACAGATAAACGAGGTGAGCTGCTCAAGACGGAGTCATCCGGTACAAATATGCTGCTTCTCACCTACCTTTTTCCGATGAACGAGATCATTACTGACTTCAACGACAAATTGAAATCAGTGACGCAAGGGTACGGTTCTTTTGATTACGAGATTGATCAATACCGAAAAGGTGATGTTATCAAGCTCGATATCAAAGTGAATGACGAACCCGTTGATGCCTTTTCATGCCTGGTTCATAGAACCAAAGCTGAAGGAAAAGGAAGAGCTATTTGTAAAAAGCTCAAAGAAGTTATTCCTAAACAAATGTTCAAGGTACCAATCCAAGCAGCAATTGGTGGTAAAATTATTGCCAGAGAAACAATTTCAGCGCTCGCTAAAAACGTGACCGCAAAATGTTATGGCGGTGATATTACTCGAAAAAGAAAGCTGTGGGAAAAACAGAAGAAAGGAAAGAAGCGGATGAAAGAAATTGGTAAAGTTACCATCCCTCAATCCGCCTTCATGGAAGTCCTTAAAGCTACCGAATAGCACTCACTCAAATCGTAAATCGACGAGCACATTATTCAAGCGTAGTTCTCTGAGAGTTCTACTACCCTCCCCTAAAACGCGTTCACGTTCAAGAACTACAACCGTTTTTCCATCGAGATATTCTGCATCTATCCCGAGTGAGCGTATCTTATTCGTGAAAAAGACTGAAAGGTCCTTTTCGGTGTGCTCTGGTGAGATTGTAATCGAAATCATACGACCAATACCGTGATTATACCCGAATACCACATACTGATATCCTTGATTCATTATTATCATTGCGTAACTCCTTGCTACCTCTTCTCTCTATTTCTCTATGAGAAAAATAAATGAGGCGAAATGGTAACCGCAACATTGATTAATGAACAGCAACTTCTAGTAATAGCCCCGCAAAATTATGCGTTATAAGAGCTTGAGGAGACGTTTCCTCCAGTACCAGTCCAGTTCGTATGAAAGAACTTACCACGAGGGCTATCAAGCCGCTCGTAGGTATGCGCTCCGAAAAAGTCTCTTTGCGCTTGGAGCAGGTTCGCTGGAAGCCGTTCTGAACGGAATCCATCGAAGAAGGAAAGCGAAGTGCTGAAGCAAGGTGCAGCGATACCGTGCTTTGCAGCTGTCGCTACCACTTCACGCCATCCAGTAATACACCCTTGTAGTTCCCCTTTAAAGAAGTCGTCGAGAAGAAGACTCTGAAGTTCAGGATGTTTATCGTATGCTTCTTTGATTTTTCCAAGGAACTTACTTCTGATGATACAACCCCCTCTCCACATAAGGGCAATCGAACCATAGTTTAATTTCCATTTGAATTCTTTCGCCGCAGCCTGCATGAGCATAAAGCCTTGGGCGTAACTAATGATTTTCGATGCATAGAGTGCTTGACGAATCTCTTCGATAAATACTTTTTTGTCGCCAGTAAACTCAGGTGTTTTTTCCTGATAGTGCTTACTTACTGTTACTCGCTCTTCTTTAAGTGCTGAAAGGCACCGCGCAAATACCGCTTCACCAATCAGCGTCAAAGGCATGCCCATATCGAGTGCACTAATGCCAGTCCACTTTCCCGTTCCTTTTTGCCCAGCAACGTCGAGGATTTCATCAACAAGTGGCTTGCCATCTTCTTTATAGGCAAAAATCTTTGCGGTAATTTCGACAAGGTAACTGTCAAGAGGACCTTTATTCCACTCTTCAAAAACAGGAGCCAAATCATCTGGTTTCATCCCTAGAAGAGATTTCATAAGGTGATATCCCTCACAAATGATTTGCATATCACCATACTCAATACCGTTGTGTACCATTTTGACATAGTGACCAGCACCACCATCTCCTACCCAATCACAACATGGGTCGCCATCATCTGATTTCGCAGCAATCGATTGGAAAATTGGCTTGATTTCAGGCCATGCTGATTCATCTCCACCTGGCATAATTGAAGGGCCGTGACGCGCCCCTTCTTCTCCACCAGAGATTCCGGTACCGATAAAGCGAAGCCCTTTTTCTTTGAGGTATTTGTATCGGCGTTCACTGTCTGGATAGTGGCTGTTACCACCATCAATAATGATATCACCTTCTTCAAGATGAGGAACGATTTCTTCGATTAATGCATCGACTGCAGCACCCGCTTTAATCATGAACATGATTTTGCGAGGACGCTTAAGCGTTTTTATCATTTCTTCTATCGAATGCGTTCCAATAACTTTCGATCCTTTCGCAGGACCCTCTAAAAAGGCATCGACTTTTTCTGTTGTTCTATTGAAAACCGCGACAGTAAATCCATGGTCATTCATGTTCATTACAAGGTTTTGCCCCATTACTGCAAGACCAACAAGACCGATATCTGCTACTGCTTCTGACATTTTGTATTACCTCCGGTATTCAATAGTAGGCACTCGTTATACAAGAAGTTTTTTATTCTGGCTACCTACATTTTTAGAGAACACTGTTTATTTGATCTGATGAAAATCCTCTTCTATACAACGCGGCATATGTTTTTTGTTTTACCTTACTGACTGCTATTTCTAGAGCATGGTCAATCAAGTCATATGTACAGTGGTCATGCACAGCAAATCGGGCTTCTTCGTATGAGAGCTTGAGTGTCTGTTGCAATTTAGCCTGAATATATGCTGGCCCATAGCCGGAACGTACGTATTTTTCAATCGAGGCTATGACTCGCTTTTCATCATTGAGGTACCCATATTTTTCGAGGAGTTGAATTGCATGTTCAATAGAGGAAGGTTCAAACCTCTTTTCTGTCAGTTTGGAAGCGAGCATATGTGAGGTGTAGGAGCGCTTCACGAGCAGCGAGGCTGCGTAGCTAGAGCACACTTTTTTTTCGAGCTCCATATAGCTTTCGAGCCAGATCGGTTTTTTCGGTAAGTTTCTGTAAAAGAGAGATTTGGGTACTTTTTTCCAGAATGCCTCATCCTGAAAGAGAGCGATATCGCTTTCAAGTTTCCAACTGATTTCTATAACTTGCTCATTATCAATCAATTATATTTCCTTTATCAAATATTATTTTTAGATTATAATAGACTTATAGGGGAGGTTACAATGGTAGACAATATTCAATCAACAGGGCGTGGGCAACTAAACCCTACGGAAACACAAGAAGCGGCTAAAGACCAGCTGTTTCCTGGTTCAGATTGGTCTAAAAGTGACATGCATAAGTGTATCGGTCAATGGGTGAACAAGATCGTTCAAACCATCCATTCTGAACAAGCTCAGATGAAAAAAGCCGATCAAGAGCTTAAAAAGTCTGAGGAGGGCTAGTATGTCACATATTGAGGGACCAAAGCATCCATTTGGACAACAGTTTCTAGACAAGCAACAATTGTCTCCCTCACTAGAGAAGTGGAGAGAACAGTTCAATAATTTTTTTCCTGGTCAAGGGCTTACTGCTAAGCAGTTTATGAAGTTTGTTCAGGGCATTGAAAAAATGATTAATGCCCAAATTAAGCTGGAACAAACACAAATGAAAAAAGCCAACGATAAGTTAAAAAAATCAGAAACTGGCCAGGATTAACTATTTCATGCTACACTGTCTGCATGAAGATGGTTGATGTAGTTATTTCAGAAGCGGAAATTACTCTAGGTCGCTTGGATAAAGTTTTAACAAGTCGTTTTCCTGAGCATTCCCGGTCGTATATTCAATTTCTTTTTGAAAGTGGAGCGATTAGTAAGAACGGTACCCTTTGTAAAAAAAGGACGCTCCCTTCTGTTGGCGATTCAATCAGGATACGCTTCTTGTCTCTCCCAGAAATTTCAGCAAAACCTGAAGATATCCCTCTCGATATTTTGTATGAAGATGAATCGCTTCTTGTGATTAACAAGCCACTTGGAATGGCAGTTCATCCAGCTCCAGGATCCCCTTGCGGAACCGTTGTAAATGCGCTCATGCATAGATACCAATCATTTTCTGAATTCGAAGATGAAGTACGACCAGGTATCGTTCATAGACTTGATAAGGACACAACTGGGGTTTTACTCATTGCAAAAACACCGCATGTTCAGCAGGCTCTTTCCGCACAGTTTGCAGACAGATCAATCATTAAAACCTATCTCGCCGTAACATATGGCCTTCCTAAAGAAGGGTTAGTAGAAGCTCCCATTGGTCGCTCGAACACAGACCGCAAGAAAATGTGTATACGAGAAGATGGTAAATATGCAGCGACGTCCTTTTCAATCATGAAACGAATCGACCGCCTGTCCATCGTCGAAATCACACTTCATACAGGACGCACTCACCAAATCCGTGTACATGCAAAACACCTGAATACCCCAATACTCGGCGACCCAACATATGGTATAGACCACATTAATAAAAAATATGGGCTTTCAAGCCAACTCCTCCATGCGTGGAAACTAACCTTTCGCCACCCACGAACCGGTATGGAGATGACTGTCACCGCTCCTCCGCACAAACTCATGGATAAATATCTGACCATGTAGTACCATTTGTTGTATCGCTTTCTAATGATACCGGAGATCGAACTATGAAAGAATTTGTTGAATACATCGTTAAAAATCTCGTTGACAATCCTGATAAAGTACAGATTAACGAAATAGGTGGCACACACACGTTGATCATTGAACTACGTGTCGATAAAGCTGACATCGGAAAGATTATTGGGAAAAGGGGAAAAACTATTAATGCGGTTCGCACACTACTTATGTCTGTTGCAAG
>Ga0070729_10001457_pt1 | contig 36306 bp, 34 predicted proteins | sample tdDd472_FD_66725 | JGI IMG/M metagenome (GOLD analysis project Ga0070729, IMG submission 66725) | Marine sediment microbial communities from the Atlantic coast under amendment with organic carbon and nitrate - tdDd47.2 | ecosystem: Environmental > Aquatic > Marine > Coastal > Sediment | place...
TGCGAGGTCGGCCGCCAACTCCAGGAACGGGGCCACGGGGCCATCCAGCTCCGACGCGGCGATCATCTCCTTCGTGTCGCGCAACAGCCCCTGGTTGGCCGACGGAAACAGTCCAATCACTGCCGACGGGAGCAGCGCGGCACCGGACGGCAGATCCTCCGCACGCGGAGTCGGCTGCAACAGGAACTGCTCCGGATCGCTCATCGCTTCGATCCCAGGCACCTCCAGCTCCAACCGCTCAACGACCAGCTTCAGGATCGCGCCGATCTCCTGCCACGGAGCCTCGCCGTCCTCGTCTTCGAACAAGTCTTCGATGGGCTTCCCGGTCTCGCGCTCGATCCACGCCAACAGCGCCGGGTTCGGAGTCACGAGATCGACGCCCTCGCCGTGGCAGGCAAGAGTCACATGCGGGCGCCGTCCCGCGTTGACTTCCAGCGTCAACGGGATGAAGGCGAGAGGAGCCAGAATCCGCCGCGTCCCCCCCATCGAACCCGGGGGCAGACTCAGGATCGGGTAGCCAAGGTTCAGCGCATGGACGCCGGTGTCCTGCTCATAGGTGCGCGCGTCCTCGCTGAGGTTGCGCAGTTTGCCGAGCAGCGACTTCTGTGCGCGCCACGCCTTGACGGCCGCCCGCTCTTCCGGCGACGGTTCATCGTTGGCCGGGGGAGCTTCGTCCGGAGTCGATTCGTCCGCGGCAGACTGAGATTCGGATTGGGTCTGGGTTTCAGGAGCCGGCTCCGCGACACGGCCAAAAGGTGTCGTATTGCGCAGCGAATCCGGCATCTCGACCGAAGGACGGAGCTTCACCTTGGACGCCCCTCCGAGCAGGTCGAGCAGAACCTGGCGCGGGTCAACGTCGCCCATCCGATCAAACGACATCAGGTCGATGCGTTGACGGCTGGAATGCGGGCGGCAATTGAGACTCGGCCCACGCGCCAACGTCGCGTAGAGCCGGTCGAGCATCTTCTCGAGGATTCGGTTCTCAGGCACGGCTAGAGCATACCGCCCGAGCCCTGGTCGGGCGACGGCGCGCGAACCGCCCAAGAATGTAGACTGCTGGCGGATGAAGGGAACAACACTGGTCTTGATCCTCGCGGCGTTCGCGGCGGGAATCGGTCTCGGGATCGCGATCCAGTCCGGGGACAATACCGGCAGTCGCGCCACGCGCACCGAAACGGCGCCGAAGCGGGCCGTCGCGACATCGGTGCCGGGCTCGCTCACCAAGGCACTCGATGCGGTGCCCATTCCGGAAACGCTCGCCGGCACGGGGACGATGACCGGCGAGGTGGTCGATTCGGATGGCCATCCGATGGCCGGCGTGCGCATTCTGGCGCAACCGGAGTCACCGCCAACCGGCAAACGACGCAGCCGCGTGCCGGCCCCCCCCGCCGCATTCGACGCGGTGGAGTACGTCCGGAGCACGGTCGGGCTACGGCTATGGAAAGAGCGCTCCAGCCGTTGGGCGACCAGCGATTCCGATGGAAAGTTCAAACTGGAGGCAATCGCCGACCACAACTACTCCGTGTGGGCCTACGGGAAAGGACATTCGTTCAGCGCGACCCCCTCGTCCTATCGACGACGTCCGGGACACCACGTGCGCTTTGTGGGCACATCCATCATTCGCTTGCCGATCGAGATCACGGTCAATGGAGACTCCGAGGCCGAGACGGCGAAAGTGATCGTGCGCAGGGACCGCGGGGAACGCCATCACAACTGGACCCGGAGCGAGCCCTGGATCGAGATTTCACCCGGTGCCTTGAAAATTCGCGCTACGGTGCGGGTGGGCGAAGTCGAGGGCCAGAGCGAGGAGTTGAACGTCGAAGTCCGCGCCGGGGACACAGCCACCCCCCTTCGCATCGATGTCCGAATGCGCGCAACGTTGAGGGCGTCCGTCAAATCGCCCTCGGCCTTCGCGGGCGTGACGACGTCGGTGGCACTGCAGCGAACGGATGACACGGGAGAGTTCGCCCAGCCCAACATGACGCACACCTCGCTGTCGGACAAAGATGGGATCCACATTTGGCGCGGGCTGGAGCCAGGCGTCTACCGCGCACGAGCCTGGCTCCGTGGTGTCTCCGCGGGTGAGTGGGAGCCCATCGAGCTACCGGCGGGACTGACGGAGATGAGTCTCGCGGCGGCCGCACCGGATCCCGCAAGCCACTTGGTGGTGCGTATCCTCAGTCCTGACGGAACGCCGCTCGACAAGATCCAGTTCGCGCAGACTTATCGCCACGCCGGAGGATCGACTCACCGCGGCTGGAATCCTGGGACACGCCGGGCCGACGGCACGATCTTCCTGCGCCCGATCAAAGGTGCAGACGCCAAGGGCCAATACGAGGTTCACGCGCGGAGCCCATCCCTTGGCACCCTCCGCCGACCGGTGACGGTGGCGGATACCGCTCCCGTGACCCTGCGCTTCGAAGAACCCGTGCGCGCCATGATTCGGATCCCGGGCGCGATCGAAGCCGGCTGCCGCGAGAAGCTTCGCGTCACCGTGCACGAGGTGACCGAACCGGGCATCTCGCCGCATGGGCTTCGTGACCAAGGGATCCTGGACGATCAGGCGCGCATCCGCGCACGGCCGCTCCAGCCTGACGATTACAAAATCGCGGTTTGGCTCGCGACGTCCGACGACGACTGGGCGCTCCTCGTGCTGGAGCAAGTAGGCATCACGGCGCGGATGGAGCACCTGGATCTGAGGCTCCCTACACTCTCCACGGTGCGCGTTCACTGGCGCGGAAAGCAAGCGACCAAGATCGGACTCCGGAGTACGGACCGAAGCGGATCGGCCTGGAGAGGCGTCTGGCATGCGCCCGTCGAGCCCGGCGCAACCGGCGAGTTCGCGTTCGTGCCCCCCGGGAAGTACCGCGTCGTCGCGTACGGAAGCAAATCGGCAGCCGTCGAGATCGAGGTGCCCGCCCAAGTCGAGGTCAGCCTGCCCTGACGACGCGCTACGAAGTCCGCTTGAACCTCAACTCGACCGCGTCGGCTTCCTCGCCGTCCGGCGTGATGTTGTCCATCTCGATGCGGAACTCACCGTCGTCGCTCGTAAGGAGCGCGATGCGCCAGCCCCAGTCCGGACCGGGCGGTGCAGGGTAGGTGCCCTTGGCGGAGACGATCACGTCCTCGTGCGGTTCCGCGCGCAGCGTCATGAACTCGTGGCCCATGTGCCAGGAGTCGATCCACACCAGATCGATCGGCGTGGCGGACGTTGCCAGCCGGACGACGATCATGCCTTCGCACGGTTGCTTGTCCGCAAACCATGTGTAGCGGACCGTGGCGAACTTCCCGTCCGCCTCGAGGGACACCGACGCCGTCGCCGCGGACTCCTGCGCCGGGGCATCCGGGTCGAGCCAAAGGCGATTGTTCCCCGACCATTCACCGACGAGTTCCTTCAATGCTTCTCGAGACATCTACTTCGCTTTCTGCAAGGCCTTGCGCGCCGTGGCGCATTCTGCCATGAGTTTGCGAGATTCGTCCGTGGCCGTCGATGACTCGGTGCCCGCGGCTCCCATGTGGCCCGAGTGGGACGCGGTTGCGCTCTCAGGGAAGCGCTCGAGCGGCGCGAGAAGCTGCCCGCAGGTCGCAGTCGCATCGTCGATGGCGACGAGTCGCGCGACCGCCTCGGCCTACTTCAGTGCTTCGAGGGCCGCAACCGTCTCGTCCGGCTCCGGACGACGCGTATAGTCCGCGTCGGCCGCGGCGTAGCGAATGATCCCGTCGCGGTCGACCACGTACGTCCCGGGGACGGGCAGCGTCTGGCTCGACTCGCCATTGGAAGTGGCCACGTCGATCCCGAAGCTGAGATAGATCGCGTTCAGGTCATCCGGCAGACGGTTGAGCCGGTTGAACTGCGCAGCGTAGGCGTTCGCCTCATCGCGCAGGAAGGGGAACGTGTACTTGCGCGCCGCGATGAGCTCGCGACTCTTCTCCCGGGTCTGCGGGGAGATGGTCACGAACGTCCCGCCGGCCTGCTGCATCCGATCCTGCGCCTTGTTCAGAGCGTCCAGCTCTGCGTTGCAGTACGGTCACCAGTGGCCGCGGAACAGCGTGATCACAAGCGGCCCCCGCTCCAACAGTTCGCTCGAGTCGGCCACGTTGCCGTCCTGATCCTCGAGACGGAACGGCGGCAGCGCATCCCCGGCACCCAAGCCCGGTTCCGCCGCGACCTGCGCGGCCAAGTCACGCGTGGCGCGGTGCATCACCTCAAGCGCCTCCGGCGGCGCCTGCTTCTCGAAACCGCTGCGAATCACGTCTAGACGTTGTGCCAAGGTTCCCATGCAGGTTTCGATGCCGGTGACACGCCGGAGTTTCGTAGAGTTCCCTACGGATGGCGCCGCGGATCCTGATCCTCCTTCATGAAACCGACCCCTATCCGGACGGGCCCAGCTACTTCGCATGGGGCCTCCGCGATGCGTGGCGAGAGATGGGCATCGAAGTCCGAATCGCACGCGGGCTGAAGGAGCTGGAGCCGGCTGACCTGGTACTGCCCCACGTCGATCTGACCGTGACGCCACCGGAGTATCGCGAGGCTCTGGACGCCGTTCCCAACGCGGTCAACGCAGGCGTATACGACATCTCGAAGCGGCGTGTCAGCGGCCAACTCGTCGGACCCGAGGATCCCTGGGATGGGCCCGTCATCGTGAAGACCGATCGGAACCACGGCGGCCTTCCGGAACGCCGCATGAAACGCGCCCAGCGCACCCTCCGCAGTCGCATTCGCTATCACCTGCGAATCGGAGCACGCGAGAAGCTCCCCGCGCCGCTGGTCCACGGATCGGACTACATGGTTTTCGACCGGATCGCCGAGGTCCCGGACGCGGCGTTCGAGGACCCACGGCTTGTGGTCGAGCGGTTCCTGCCCGAGCGCGAGGGCGACATGTACTACCTGCGCTGGTACCTGTTCCTGGGGGATCGCTACCGATCGATGCGAGTCGGGGCGCGCAACCCGCTCGTGAAGCTGGCCGGCCGCGTCTCGAAGGAGCGCAGCCTCCCCGTTCCGGAGGAGATTCGCGCGGTCCGCGAGGCGTGGGGGCTGGACTTCGGGAAGATCGACTACGTGATGTACGAGGGTTCTCCGGTCGCCCTGGACATCAGTCGCACACCGAGCGATATGCCGCCCCCGCAGCGCCTGACGGAGTGTCGTCCCTATGCCCGCGGTGTGCTTCCGCTGCTGGCGCGAGCCGCGGGCGCAGGCGTGGAATTCGACCACTGCGACGTCGATCGCCCCCCAGCACGTGAATTGTGCCCGGAATTCTCTACAGGACGCCCCGCGCAAAGGCTGATCGAATCCCGGGCGTCGTGCCGATTTCCAAAAATTGCGCTCGCAGGCGTCCGAAATAATACAGTGGGCACATTCCAAAACGGACACCAGCAGCGACAATGATGGCTCAGGGAAACGAGTCCGCACGGGAAAGGCCCGTTCCGGCCAACCCGAACGCGGGGACATTGCAGTATCCGAAAATCATCCAAGGCGGCATGGGCGCCGGAGTATCGAGCTGGCGGTTGGCAAACGCGGTCTCGACTGCGGGCGATCTCGGCGTAGTTTCGGGTACCGCGCTTGATGCCATCCTGTGCCGTCGTCTCCAAGTCGGCGATCCCGGCGGCCACATGCGCCGCGCCATGGCCGCGTTCCCGTATCCGGCGGTAGCCGAGCGCGTCCTCGATCGATTCTTCATCGACGGCGGCAAGGCGGCCGACGCGCCGTTCAAGGCGAACCCCGTTCCCGCCGTCGACCCGAGCCCCCATCTTCTGGAGTTGATCGTCCTCGCCAACTTCGTCGAGGTCTATCTCGCCAAGGAAGGTCACTCCGGCGCGGTCGGCATCAACTACCTCGAGAAGATCCAGCTGCCCAACGTCTCGTCGATCTTCGGCGCGATGTTGGCCGACGTGGACTACGTGCTGATGGGTGCGGGGATCCCGCGCCTCATCCCCGGCATCCTCGATCACTACGCCGCCGGCGAGCCGGCCGAGTTGCCGATCGCCGTGCTCAACGACGGCGCCGGCGCCGTGACGCGCTTCGATCCGCGCCAGATTTGCGGCGACGACGTCCCGAAGCTGAAGCGTCCGAAGTTCCTCGCGATCGTAGCCTCGGTCACCTTGGCCAGCATGCTGAAGCGCAAGGCCAACGGGAAGGTCGACGGCTTTATCATCGAGGGGCCCACCGCGGGTGGCCACAACGCGCCCCCGCGCGGCAAGCTCCAGCTCGACGACAACGGCGAGCCGATTTATGGGCCGCGCGATGAGGTCGATGCGGCCGCGTTCGCGGCGCTCGGCCTGCCGTTCTGGTTCGCCGGTTCGTACGGCAGCGCTGACGGCCTGTGCCGAGCGCGCGCAGCCGGCGCCCAGGGGATTCAGGTCGGGACGCTGTTCGCGTTCTGCGACGAGTCGGGCATCGCGCCGGAGCTCAAACAAGAGGTCATCCAGAAGGTGATCGACGGAACGGCACACGTGATCACCGATCCCGTCGCATCGCCGACCGGGTTCCCCTTCAAGATCATCGACAAGAAGGGCACGATGAAGGACCCCGAGGTTTACGCGGCGCGCAAGCGTATCTGCGACCTCGGCTACCTGCGGCACGCGTACCCGAAGGAAGACGGATCGATCGGATGGCGCTGCCCCTCCGAGCCGACCGCGCATTTCGAACGCAAGGGCGGCAAGCTCGCCGACACTGAACAGCGCATCTGTGTCTGCAACGGACTGATGGCGACGATCGGGCTCGGCCAAGTACGGCGCGACGGAACCGCCGAGGCGCCCTTGCTCACGTCCGGGGATGCCCTTCCCGAGATCCGCTCCCTTCTCCCCGACGGCGCCACGTCATACCGCGCGCAGGATGTCCTGGATGCTCTGCATGCCCGATCCAAGAACGAAGTCCATGTCGATTCAAGCCTCGGCGCTGTTTAACCACTTCGCCCCGACCGGGCTGCTTGAGGAAATGTTGGGCGCGGATGGCGTCATCGAGCGAGTTTCCGCCGTGGAACACTGCTCGTCCGGTGATCTCGTTTTCGTCGACCGGCAGGACTTCGTGCAGTCGGCGCTCGACGGCGGCGTGGCTGCGGTCATTACTGATCCGAAGTTGGCGCCCGCCTTCGCCGGCGTTCCCAGCCTGGCAGTTCTGACGAGCCCCAACGTCACACTCGCTCGCGCCCTCGTCACCCAACGATTCTTCGACCGCAAGTTCCACACGAGCGGCACGGCGCAGATCGATCCCTCGGCGGAGATCGCGCCGTCGGCCCGCATCGGAGCCAACGTGTACGTCGGCCCGGGCGCAAGAGTCGGCGAAGACTGCGTCGTGCTTCCCAACGTGGTAATCGAGGAGCGGGCCGTCATCGGCGCACGCACGGTGCTCCACCCGACCGTCGTCGTCGGCTACGAGTGTGTGCTGGGTGACGATGTCATCGTTCGCGCCGGTACGATCATCGGGTCGGACGGATTCGGCTTCGCCCAGGACGAAACGCGCCGCAGCCATCGCATTCCGCAGATGGGCAACGTCGTCATCGAGGACGGCGTCGTGATCGGGTCGAACTGCTGCATCGACCGAGGCACCCATGGTCCGACACGCGTCGGCAAAGGCACGGTGATGGACAACCTGTGCCATGTTGCGCACAACGTCGAGATCGGCGAGAACTGCATTCTCACCGCCATGTTGTGCGTCGCGGGATCGACCAAGATCGGCAACCGCGTCATGACGAGCGGCCAGGTCGGCATCCTCGACCACACGACGATCGGTGATGACGTGGCGCTGGTGCAACGCGCCGGCGTGAGCCACGATGTCACGACTCCCGGCGTCTATGCCGGTGTCCCGCTTCTCCCGCTGGGCGAGTACCGCAAGCAACAGGCGACGTTGCGCAAAATCACGGCGCTCCGGTCGACGGTCAAGGACCTGGTCGCCCGCATCGCCAAACTCGAGGCCGAGCGCGGCGAAGACTGAGCGACCGGCCTAAAAATTCGCAACTTCAGCGATTCATGGCCGATACTGAAGGCATGGCCGCAAGAGCTCTGCTTTCCCTCCCGATTTTTCTCCTGGTCGCCTGCGGTGGCTCGTCCGGTGCCGCTGACCCGATCGATACGGCCGCACTAGCGGATTTCGCGCTGCTTGATGTGAATCCCACATCCCAGACGTTCAACACCGACGTCTCCCCGCGCGATCAGCAAGGGAAGATCTCGGCCTGGTACTTCGGCGCCGCGACGTGAGGCTACTGCCGTATCCAGTTTGGATACCTCGATCAGATGCAGACCGAACTCGCGGGCACAGACATCGTGATCCTCGGCATAAACCGCATGGGCTCGGAATCCCAGAACCCGGCCGCGTGCGAAGGAAAGGACATCCCGTGGCTGCAGGACACCCCGGGTGTGGCCTGCTGGGATCTGTGGGAGGTCACCTACCGCGATGTCTACATCGTCGGTCGGGACAACGAGTTGCTCGGGGTCTTCAACCTGACCGAGAACGACCTCGGCGATCCCGCCGACTACGCCGCGTTGAAGGCGATGTTGGAGAACGCGGCCGGCGCGCCGTAGTCGCCTACGCGATCTCCAGCAGATACGCCCGCCACTGCGCCTCCAGCTCGGCGAGCTTGAGGCCGTAGACCTGTTCCAACGCGCCGGCGGAGCGGTCGGCTCGGGACATTCCCGCGTCCGCACGCATCGCGTCCGGCAGCTTCTTGAATGCGTCCGGATCGAGCAGCAACAGGAACCGGACGAACGTCCAGGCCTGGACCGAGCGCACCTTGTCGAGGCCGTTCATGCTGGCGCCAAGCAACTCCCGGATCGACGGAAGCGAACCGACGTACAGCTCATCCTGAATGTGAGCCAGAGCGGCGTCTCTTCGAATGGGCTCCGGGGGCGGCAGCGGAGATTCGATCTTGCCCGTGCTCTCGCGCCCGGAAGTCAGGAACGTCTCGGCCGTGTCGAACAGTTCCAGCGTGACGAACAAGCCGAAGCCCTCCAGCAGCCACGCGTGGGCGTCGCGGCTGGGATCGCCTTCCGGGAAGGGCCCGGAGATCCTGCCGATGGTGTAGACGGCCGCCGCGTGCGCGTAAAAATCCAGCGCCTCCGACAGGTCGCGCGCGCCGAACGCCTGGATCTGTGCGCCCCAATAGTGCCGGCGCTGCATCCAGTTGGCTCGCTCCCCGTCCGGCATGCTCAGCGCCGCGAGAAAGTCTCGGTACTGGCTGCGTCCGAGAAAGTAGACCGGCCCCATGTCCCACGGCTCCCGCGCATCGCCGAGCGTCAATCGCAGCATCTTCTGCACGCACTCGGTCTTGTTCGCGAAGCGCGCCGTGGATTCGACGGGAAAGCTCGAAGCGACATTGCGGCCCCCCACCTTGAACACCGGCTGGGCACCGCGCAAGCCGGAGATCACGACGGTCTCTTTCGACGGCTCGGCGACCTTCGCCTCGGCGCATGCCTGCCACGCACCCATGCGCTGCGACAGCGTTGTCGCGAAGCCCTCCATTTCCGGGCGCACGCGCTTGCCGCCAACCCGCTTGTGACCGAGCGCGGCGTGCAGTGCTTCGTCGCGCGGAGAGTAGCGCAGGAGCGGACGGAGGCGCTCGGCATCCTTGCGGCACAAACGGATCCAGTCCGCCGTGCGCTCCGCCTCGATGGTGCGGCGCCGGGCGCGAAACTCGCGAAGGCGTGCAAGGTCGCTGTCCCGCCAACGCGCCACCTCGCCCGCGATCTCCCTCTCCCGCGCCCACTCCCCTTTGGCTTTTTTGTAGCCCAACGCCCGGCGAGCAAGCCGGCTGTCGGGATCGAGTGCCAACGCTCGTTCGTAGAGCATGCGAGCGGTCGCCTGTTGTTTGGCTTTGGCCGCCTCATCCGCGAGCTTGGTAAGCGCTCGGGCGGATGCGTCATCGGCGCGGTCGAGTTTGCGATCGAGATCCTCGGCTTGCGAGGCAACCGCGAACGTGAGGAGGAGCAGCGTGATTCTCACGCCTTCCAGCGTACTACGATTGGAGCAGCTTGATGCCGCGTTCGATGCCGTCGATCGTAAGCGGCACCATGCGTCCCGGGAACAGCTCCTGCACCAAACCGATCGAGTAGGTGTATTCCCAGAACTGCTCGACGATCGGGTTGATCCAGACCGAACGCTCCCACTGCTGCAGGGCGCGTCGGAGCCAGACAAAGCCGGGCTCCTCGTTCCAGTGCTCGACCGAACCGCCACGCTGTGTCAGCTCGTAAGGGCTCATGCTCGCGTCGCCGACGAAGATCGCGCGATAGTCGGAACCGTAGGTGCGCAGGATCTCCTCGGTCGGAATCCGGTCGGCGCGATTGCGGCCGTTGTCCTTCCAGACCGTCTCGTACAGGCAGTTGTGGAAGTAGAAGTGCTCGAAGTGCTTGAACTCCGAGCGTGCGGCGCTGAAGAGCTGATCGACCATCATGACGTGGTCGTCCATCGAGCCGCCGACGTCGAGGAACAGCAGCACCTTGACGACGTTCTCGCGACTCGGGTGCATCTTGATGTCGACGTAGCCCGCGTTGCGTGCCGTCGCCGCGATCGTGCCGGGCAGATCGAGCTCCTCGTCGTGGCCGTCCCGCGCCAGCTTGCGCAATTTGCGCAGGGCGACCTTCATGTTGCGCGTGCCCAGTTCGACGGTGTCGTCGAAGTTCCGGAAGTCGCGGCGATCCCACACCTTGACCGCACGGCGGTTGCGCGAGCCGTCCTGACCGACGCGGATGCCTTCCGGGTTGTATCCGTACGCGCCGAACGGTGACGTGCCGCCCGTGCCGATCCACTTGCTCCCGCCGCCGTGGCGTTTCTTCTGCTCCTTGAGCCGCTTCTTCAGCGTCTCCATGAGCTTCTCCCAGCCGCCGAGCGCTTGGATCTTGCGCTTCTCGTCCTCGGACAGGTGCTTCTCACCGAGCTTCTTGAGCCACTCCTCGGGGAGCGACGTGAACGGATCCTCGATGCGTTCCACGCCCTCGAACCACTCCGCGAAGACACGATCGAACTTGTCGATGTGGCGCTCGTCTTTCACCAGGCAGGAGCGCGCCAGGTAGTAGAAGTGCTCCACCCGGAAGTCCGCCGCCCCCACCGAGAGCGCCTCCAGCAACGTGAGGTACTCCTTCAGCGAGACCGGAACTCCGCCGGAGCGCAGGAGATAAAAGAACCCCGAGTACAACTCAGCTCCTCCGGCGACGCAATCCGAAGTAGTGAGCAAGCCGCTCGAGATCCTGTTCGTTCTTGACCATCGAGCCCACGAAGGGCGGGATCTCATCGTTCGCGGCGGTGTCGGCGAGATCGCGCGGCGCCACGTCCTCGATGACGAGCAGGCGAATCCAGTCGAGCAGCTCCGACGTCGACGGCTTCTTCTTGAGGCCCTTCACTTCACGCAGACCGAAGAACATCCCGAGCGCCTCATTGACGAGCCCCTTCTTGAGGTCCGGGAAGTGCGCGTGCACGATCGAGGCCATGGTCGCCTCGTCGGGGAACTGGATGTAGTGGAAAAAGCAACGACGCAGGAACGCGTCGGGCAGTTCCTTCTCGTTGTTCGACGTGATGATCACGGCAGGCCGGCGCGTCGCCTTGATCGTCTGCTGCGTCTCGTAGACGAAGAACTCCATGCGATCCAGCTCGAGCAGGAGGTCGTTGGGGAACTCGATGTCCGCCTTGTCGATTTCATCAATGAGGAGGACGACGGGCTCCTCGGCCTCGAACGCTTCCCACACCTTGCCGCGCACGATGTAGTTGGCGATGTCGTGCACCTTCTCCGAGCCGAGCTGGGAGTCGCGCAGACGGGCGACCGCGTCGTACTCGTACAGCCCCTGCTGCGCCTTGGTGGTCGACTTGATGTGCCACGGCACGAGCTTCATGCCGAGTGAATCCGCGACCTCCTGCGCCAGGATCGTCTTGCCCGTGCCCGGCTCGCCCTTGACGAGCAGCGGGCGCTCGAGGCGCATGGCAGCATTCACGGCGACCTGAAGGTCCTCGGTCGCGATATAGGTCGAACTTCCCTCGAATCGCTGGTTCATGGCCGTGAGGATACCCGCGCCGATTCGTCATCGCCTCAAACTGCGCCAAAGTCAAAAGGTAGCGTGCGCGATTCGTGTAGGACGGCACCCGACTCGCATAGCCTCCGACCACTGGAGAGATTGTCCTCATGATTCAACACCTTCGAAACTACCTTCTGGCGCTGGCACTGGCGCCTCTCGCCGCCTGCGGCGGCGGATCCAGCGGCGGATCCGAACTCGCCCGACTCGAAATCAAGCTCACGGACGCGCCCGGCGACTACTCGCAGGTCGTGGTCACGATCGATCGCATCAGCGTCCACACGAGCGAGAGCAACGGGCTCGTCGATCTCGATCTCAACACGGAGATCGGTTTGGGCGGTGCGGTCCTCGATGTCGACAAAGACGCGGGCAACGTGACCGTCGACCTCACGGAACTGACCAATGGCCGCAACATTCTGCTCGCCACCGGCTCCTTGCCCGGCGGCACGATCCAACAGATTCGCCTGCACCTCGTCGAGGCCACCGTCGACGGAACGAAGACCCCGTGGGTCGTCGAAGACATCCCGGGTGCCCGGCGCGAGGCGCTCAAGGTGCCGTCCGGCTTCCAGTCGGGCATCAAGCTCGTTCCCCGCAACGTCAACGTGCCCAACGGCAACCTCACGTCGATCACGCTCGACTTCGATGCGGCACGGTCCATCGTCGCGCTCGGCGGCAAGGGCAACGGCAACCGCGCCTACGACTACCTGCTCAAGCCGGTGATCTTCATCCTCGAGTCGGAGTCGCTCTTGGCGCCCGCCACCACCGTCGCGGACGGCTTCAATTTCCCGCGCGGCCTCGACTACATCGAGGGGGACACGACGATCGAGTCCGACGACCGCATCGCGGTCGCAAACGCGGGCACGGCCACCTCGGCGGCCGGCAGCAACGACTCCGCCGTGCTTCAGCTTGACCCGAACGACTATGCCACGGGCACGTCCGTGGACGCGACGGCGACCGACGGATCCATCGAGCGTTTCGCGACGACCGACCCCGCTGTCGGGATCGCGGGCGACGAAACGATCGGCGGGGAAGGACTGTTCGACGCCACGTCCGGAGACGTGCTCTCGCACTTCGACGTCACCGACTTCGCCAATCCCACCACCGACACCGTGACGGGCGACGCGATCGTGGCCTCCGCTTCCTGCACGAAGCTGGACGGTACCGGGCAAGGCTGGCTCCTCGCGCGCTCCGATGCGATCGAGTTCTTCGATCCGGCCGCTGTGGGCGGATCGGTCGACCTGGAAATCACGGGCCTCGGCGATGTGACCGACATCGCGTTCCTACCCGACTATCCGGCGGGCAAGTTCGGCACACTGTTCGTGACCGACCGCGGCACGACCGACCAGGTCCTCGCGATCACGTTCGAGGTGGTCAGCGACGAACTCGAAGTCAGCGGAACGATCGTGAAAGTCACGGCCGACGACGTCGATTTCCTCTCCGAGCCCATTGGCGTTGCCCTCAACCTGGACGGCGACGGAATCTGGGTCGCTCAGCGCGGCAACGGGTTCATTCATGCGCTCGATTTCGACCTCAACCCGGTGTCCATTCTCGACACCGGTCTCGGTGCCAACTCGATCAACGGCCTCGCCGTGGTCGCCAACCCGGCACTGGAGGGCTTCGACGAAGAGGACGAAGTGCTGCTGCTCACGAACACCAACGGCGCGGACGCCCCGGCCGACGACGACCCCCTCGATACCGAAAACGACTCGGTCAGCACGGTCGAAGCGGTCATTCCCTAGCCCATCCAAGTCCGGCGTCGTCCCGACCGCGGGACGGCGCCGGCTACCGCATCCGCTCGCCGAGCATTTGGGCGATCTTTGCGGCGCTCTCGCCCTGGACCACGCTCCGGTGGGAGCCTGCCAGCGGGATCATCTCGAATCCACCGCCGGCAACCTCGCGCCAACGCAGGGGTGACATGCGCTCCAATCGCTCCGCCGTCCGCAGGGCGCGGCGCGCCTTGCCGAACGGGCCCTTCTTCATCTCGCGGCGCAGATCCGCGAGCGCGTCTGCGATGCGTCCGAGCTGCCGGTCCGCGACGATCATCGTGATCTTTCCGTCGTACGGCTGCGGACGAAACTGCACCCACTGCTCGAGGTTCAATTCATGCAGAGTGCGCCCCTCCACGTATTCGTCGGGCACAGGCTCCGGGGAGTCGAGGATCAGTTGCTCAAACTCTTGCCACTCTTCCGGCGACGGATCGCGTCCCGCCGAACCGCTGCGTTCCGGGTAGAGCGCGTCGATCATCGCGAGGAGCGCGACCTCCTCCCCTTGCGCCCTCAGTTGTTGCGCGACGAGGAAAGCGATGGTCCCGCCCACCGACCACCCGCCAAGGTGGTACGGCCCTTTGCGCTGCACGCCGCGGATTGCGTCGACGTAGTGCGCCGCCATTTCCGGGAACGTGCGATTCGGTTGTTCCACGCCGTCGAGCCCCTTGGCCTGGATGCCATAAAACGGCGGCCCTTCCTTCATCGCCGCAGCGATCTCGGTGTAGCAGAGCACGTTGCCGTCGATCGGGTGGACACAGAAGAAGGGGCGCTTGCCGGTGCCCTGTCGCAGGCGAACGATCGGGTTCCACGGCTTGCCTTCGACGCGCGAGAGGAGCCATTCCGCCTGCCGTTGCACGGTCGGCTCCTCGGCAAAGAGCGACAGCGGGAACTTACCCCCGAAGATCTCTTCGACGCGATACGCGACATCCAGCGCGTCGAGCGAGCTGCCGCCGACGGCGGTCCACTCGTCATCGACTTCGACGTCGCGGCGCTGCAGCACGAACCGCCACACCTCGAGTAACTGCTCGCGAACATGGCTCAGACCAAGCTCCGTCTGCCTCGACTCCATCCTGCGAGCGTACCGAATTTCGAGCGTCATGGAGCCATGACACTCACGCGCTAGGATCGCGCTGTGGGACGCGGGGCCCGAGGACTCCTTCTGCTGGCACTGGTCGCGCCCGCCGGGTGCTTCGACGACTCGTGCACCGGATTCCGCGACCCCTCGACGAACCGATGCTACGAACCCGCCGGAGGCGAGGACGCAGGACCTCGGGAAGTACCGCCGAAGCCGGGCCGCATTCTTGCGGTGGACCTCGTGACCCGCGACGTGATTCCGATCCGCGACGATGTCATCGGCTCCGGGCCGACCCTGGATCAGCCGGTGGCGATCGAACTCTCCTCCGACAGGGCGATCGCATATGTCGCGGACAGGTCGCGGATTCTCGCGATCCGAATCGAGGACGGTTCGACGCACCTCGTCTCCGGTGCCGGTCGGGGCAACGGCGTCCCGCTCGACCTGCCGGTCGGACTCGAGTGGGACGGCGGCAGCGGCCGGTTGCTGGTGCATGACGGAGGCCACGCGGTGGCGATTGCCGTCGATGTTGCGAGCGGTGACCGCACGGAGTCGCTTTTGCCGTTCGCGCCCCAGTCCACGGAGGAGGAGCGTCGGATCATCGACGCTCTGGAGGGCGTCGAGTACATCGTGTTCCGCGGCGGCTAGCGGCGAATCCGGAAGTCCGCGAATTCGCCGGTCGCGGGCGAGGTGGACTCGGTCTGATCCGCGATGAGATGACCCAGCGCCGATTCGACGCGCGCCATGGCATCGCGGATCGCCTCCGGGCTGCCCTCCACGACAAGCTCCACCGCGCCATCGGAACGATTGCGGACAAACCCGGTAACGACCGCCTCTTTCAGTGCACGCGTGGTCTGCCAGCGAAATCCGACTCCCTGTACCGTGCCGGAGTAGATGACCGTGACGCGCTCGTGGTCCATCCCCCCATCGTAGGTCGTTCCTGTTTACAATGACCGAATCATGAAACGTCACACAACGGCATTCCTTGCCGTCGCGTTGCTCGCCACCTCAGCGTGGGCGGGTGGCAGCGGCTGGCAAAAGGACCTCGACAAGGCGCTCAAGACGGCGAAGAAAGGCAGCAAGCCGATTCTCGTCGAGTTCACCGAGGGCGAGGCGTCCAAGGACATCAACAAGAAGATCTTCTACACCGGCAAGTTCAAGTCGTGGGCGAAGAAGAACAAGCTGGTCCTCGTCGAGATCAACTACTCGAAGAAGGTCTCCACCAAGATCGCCAAGCAGTACGCCGACCTCAAGGCGGCGCACAAAATCGAGAGCTTCCCCACCATCTTGCTGCTCGACGCGGAAGGCAAGTCGCTCGGTTCACTGCCGTTTGACGCGCGCACAAAGCCCGAGGAATGGATGGGCAAAGCGAACGACCTCGTCGAGGCGGCCTCGGGCGCCGGCGGCTGGATCACCGACTGGGAGAAGGCCAAGAAGCTCTCCAAGACGACCAAGAAGCCGATGCTGGTCGATTTCAACGGAAGCGATTGGTGAGGCTACTGCATCAAGCTGCACCGTGAAGTGTTCAGCACCCCTGCCTTCCTCGCCTGGGCCAAGAAAAACGTCATCCTCGTCGAGATCGACTCCCCGCGTAAAACGCAGCTCGAGCCGCAGCTCAAGGCGCAGAACGAAGAGCTCAAGCGCAAGTTCCAGATCCGCGGCTTCCCCACCGTCCTCTTCCTGGACGCGAACGAGAAGCAGGTCGGCCGCTCCGGCTACAAGCCCGGCGGCCCCGAGAAGTGGATCGAGGACGCGTCGAACCAGATCAAGTAGACGCGCGCTGACTGGACGCGGGGGGGGCGGCAACGCTAAGCTCCCCCCGTGTTCTTAAAGACCTTCCCCCCGATGGGCGTCTACGAGACGCTCTTCCGGTTCGCCGACGCCACACACAAGTACATGGGCGAGCCCGGGACCCACCCGTGGGCGCAGGGCTTCCCGATCACCACGCAGTTGCCGGGCGGCCCCCCGTTGCCCGAGTCGGTGACGCTGCGGGCTAGCGATCTCATGTACCCGAAAGCGACGGGCGAGATCGAGTTGCGCGAGGCGATCGCCGCGTACTACAACGAGTTCTACGACGCGGGCATCACGGCGGATCACGTCGCCGTTTTTGCCGGCGGGCGCCCCGCGATCTTCGCGATCCTGGCGTTCCTGCTGGAGGATTCGACGATCGCGATCGAGGAGACCGAGTACACGCCGTACTACGACGTGCTCAAGCTCCTGGAGCGCAATGTCCGCATCATCCCGAGCAATGAGAGCAATCGGTTCCGTCCCGAGCCTGCGGACTACGACGTTGAGCCCGAAGGGGAGGACGCGCGGGTTTTGCTGGTGAAGAGCAATCCGTGCAATCCGACCGGCATCGAAACCACCGGTGACAAACTGCGCTCGCTCGTACAGAAGTTCAGCGCAAGCGGGAAGGGCGCACTGTTCGACGAAGCGTACGAGTTCTTCCTCGACCCCGAACCTGAGAGCGCTCTGCGTTACATCGACAACATCGACGACACCGACCTGTTCGTCATCGGTGCGGCCACCAAGGGTCTGCAGGTGCCGGGCATGCGCGTCGGCTGGGCCATCGCGGCACAGCGGCATATCGAGATCTTCCGCAACTACTCCTCGTTCGGCATGGGCGGCGTGTCGCGCGCATCGCAGCTGTACGTCACGAAGTTGCTTGAGCTCGACCGAGTGCGGCAGGCGCGCAATGCGGTCAACGAGTACTTCACGATGCAGCGCCAGCGCTACGGCGAGGGCCTCAGCAGTCTTGGATTCGAGCTCTACACGGGCAACGGCGGCTTCTATCACTGGGGCCGGTTGCCGGGCGACATGACCGGTGACGAGTTCAACGAGCGACTGTTCGAGTACGACGCAGGAATTCTGCCCGGCCGCCTGTGCGACATGCTTCGGCGCCCGGGAGGACCGCTCGACAAGGTCATCCGCTTCTCGTTCGGTCCGCTCTCCGCCGACTCCTTCGAGGATGACATGGCGATCCTCAAGAAGTGCGTTTAGCCCGACGAGCCTCCTGCGACGATTCGTGAACGACGGTGCCAGGCACCGTCGTTCACTAATAGGGGATTTTCAGGTCGCCGGTCGCGATCTGCAGCCCGTAGAGGGCGTGCGCCGAGTCGCCGACGAAGTCCAGATAGGCCTGCTCGTTCGCCTTGCGGATCGCCTCCATGTTCTCGAACACGCCCTCGTTGTGCAGTGTGTCGCAGATCGCCACGAGATCATTGACGGCGCGACGCATCATCGCCTGTTGCTGCTCGTCGGGCACCAGCACGCCGACCGCTGCCATCTTGTGCGTCAACTCCACGAAGTGGCCGATGAACTTGAGCTGCTGTGTGCGAATGATGCCCTTGTACTTCGGCTGGTCGGCGAGCAGTTTCGTCAAATAGTCGAGGCGCCGCGGGTAGTACCAGAACCACATCCGCATCACCGCGTCGTAGCTGGAGCGATCGCCGTCGCTTCCGAAGCCGCGGCCCAGCGCATAGCCCGTGGCATCGACCGAGTGCGCGCCGCCGCAGGTGTAGGAGTCGAGTCCCTTGTGGTCCTTGGGCGGCGGGGTCCCCGTTTTCATTTCCTCGCGCCGCGGAGCCGTGGATGCCAGCAGGTCCTGCACGCTCTCGTGGACGTAGCCGTTGAGCGTCATTGCCTTCCCGCCGCGCGCGGTCCACGCGAGTTCGTCGGGCGCCCACGTCACGATGGCACGCATCCCCCAGGACATGTTGCTCCAGTGCTGCTGTGCGACGAGCCCGCCGCGCGACCACGTACTCCACATGCAGTGACGATAGAGGTCGCCCACGGTGTGGGGCTTCCCCGCCACGGTCACCTCGCGATCGGGCCGGACGCCGCGTTCGACCAACGCCTTCAGGATCAACTCCGGATGCGCTTCGACGAGGACGTCGACCTCCTTGCCGTTGCGTTTCGTGCGCCGCGTCCGCTGGGGGAATCCGACGAGCGTGTTTCCCTCCACCTCCCGCTCCTCGCCGTACTCGGCGAACAGATAGTCGATCGCGGGCTCGTTGTTCGTGAGTTTGATATCCGGACCAAGCGCGAGGATGGCGTGGCAGACGGCCCAGGGATTCAGGGGATCGCGGGCATAGCGGACGACCACCCGCTCCAACCGCTTCGTGGTCGCGACGACCGGCTCGCTCTTCGCGACGAGAACGGGAGTGACCCCGCGCTTTTGCGGGAGCGACCACGCAACGTCCAGATTCGGCGGCGTCGCGGCCGACTCCTGTTCGTTGCAGGCAGCGAGGACGGTGAGACAGCCGAGCAGGACGAGGGTTCGGGCGGTCGGCAGCATGATCATGATGGGTTGCACTATCCTCCTATAGTCGGCTAAACCGGCGCCGCGTCCACGAATCCGTTACGCTGTCGCCGATGGCCAACAACGTCCTCGGGGAACCGCTTCAGCCCTGCAGCATGGAACCGCTCACGGGCTGGTATCGGGACGGATGCTGCAACACGGATGCGTCCGATCAAGGGCGCCACGTCGTCTGCATCCGCGCTACGCCGGCCTTCCTCGCCTACAGCAAGGGGTGCGGCAACGACCTCTCCACGCCGAATCCCGCCTTTCAGTTTCCCGGCGTCCAAGCGGGCGATCAGTGGTGTCTTTGCGCCGCCCGCTGGGTCGAGGCGCTGCAGCGGGGCGTCGCACCGCCCGTCGTGCTCGAGGCCACCCATGAGAGCACGCTGGAGCTGATCCCGCTGGAGATGCTGCAGCAGCACGCGATCGAACAGTAGTGCGCTGGCTGGTTGTCGTCTTCTGGTCGGGACTGGCGGCGGCCTTGGTGCTGCTGACTCGGTTCACCCCCAGCGAGGCGCCGACCATCGAGCAGCTCCTGTCGGCGAACGAGGTCGCCGAGATGGATCGGGTGCGCGGCCTGTTCGGTGAGGAGCCCGATTCGCTGCTCGTGATCGCGCCCCATCGCGATGTGTCGGCGCCCAACATCGCGGCAGCACTGCGCCCCCTCGATGACGTGCGGTCGGTCACGCCGCTCTCCGAGCACACCGTAGTGGTCGGTCTGGCGCCGGGCACGCTCCAGCTCAGCCGCGCACGCGAGCTCGTCACGCGTGTCGACCGTGCCCTCGCGACCCTCCCGGGGGAGACCGCCGTCATCGGCGCACCCAGGATGCGCGTCGCCTCATGGGAGGTTGCGCGCACCGACCTGCGGACGATGTGGATCCTGCTCGCCATCGCCGCGATCGGCATTCCCACACTCTGCTTCGGCTCGATCGGTGCCGCCCTCTTCCCGCTGGCCCTTGCGCTGCTCACCACCGGCGCGACGCTACTCGCCTATCGATGGTTCACGGGCCCGTTGAACGCGCTCAGCATGCTGCTGGTCCCGCTCGTCTGGTCCGTCGCGACGCTGGACGCTGTACACCTCTACTACGCGACGCGGCGATTCGGGCCGGACGCACAACAACGTCTGTGGGCGCCCTGCCTCGCGACGACCGTTACGACCGCCGCCGGCTTCGGCGCGTTGGCGCTGCAGGGCGAGTCCCAACTGATCCGATCGTTCGGTGTCTGGGCCGCGTTCGGGACCTGCGCCGCCTACGTGCTGACGTTCACGCTCGGACGGTCGATCCTCGCCATTTCCAGCACCGGCCGGCCGCTCGCCCGATGGCCACGGCGACTCACGACGGGCGTGGTGCGCGCCTCCGAGCGCAACCCGAAGCGCGTCATTGTCGCTTGGACGGTACTGGCGATCGTCGCGGGAGTGTTCGCGACGCGGGTGTATGTCGACATCCGATTTCCCCGAGTGTTCGTGGCGGAGCATCCGGTCACGCGCGATCTTGATCGGGTCGAAGCCGCGCTCGGAACCGACCTGTGCCCGCTCGAAATCTACGTTGAGGCCAGCGACGAGCGAGGGCACGATCCGTTGCAACTCATCGAGGCCGTCGCGCTCCTCGGCCACTACGCGGCGACCCTCGACGAAAGCCGCGCTGTCCTCCCGATCGACCTCGCAGCGACGGCCGCCGCGGGGGCGTCCCCCACTATCGAAGAGTGGACGCGCGATCCCCGGCTCACACCGTGGATTCGTTTCGAGGAAGGCGCAGCACGACTCCAGTTGCACTTCGGTCGCCTGTCGCTCGACCGACGTCGCGAGATCCAGGATTGGCTCCAGCGCTTCGACCGCAACATGCTCGATCACCATCGGATCTCGTTCGGGGGCCCGGGCTTCTACTACCCGCTGGCCGAGGCGCATGGGTTCGCCGGCGCCGTCAAGGGAGGCGCGCTGGCGTTGCTGGTGATCGCTGTCGTGCTGGCGCTGGCGCTCGGGGGTGGCCCGGCTTGGTTGGCGGCCATGGTCGGCAACCTACTGCCGTTGCTGCTCGTGTTTGGACTGATGGGTGCGCTGGCGATCCCGTGGTCGCTCGCTTTGGTGCCGCTGCCCGCCGTGCTGCTCGGACTCGCCGTGGATGACACGGTGCACCTGCTGTGGCGGCGCGGGAGCGTGCGCGCCGGAGCATTGCGAGCCGGCGCGCCGCTCCTCGCGACGACGTTGCTGCTGGCTGCGTGCGTCGGGACGCTGCTGTTGTCCGGTCTTGCGCTGAATCGGGAGTTGGGGTTGTTGCTCGCGAGCGCCATCGTGATGGCGCTCGCGTGCGATCTGTCGTTGATTCCGGCTCTGCTCAGACAGACTGCGTCACGCAGATGAGTTCCACCTTGGCGGTGTAGATCGTGCCGCCTCCCGAGGCCAGACGCACATCGATCGTGAACCCCGGCGCGTCGTCGCCATTGGCCGTGAGCGCCGCAGCTGCTGCCGCAAGGAGACCCGCGTCCGCGACGTCGGCCCCATTGATCGAGTAGACCAGCGTGCCGTTGGAGAGGTCGTTCGCCCGGTCGATGCTCATTGACGCGAACGTCGCTCCGGCGGAACTTCCGCTCGACATCGCGCGGCCCCGGACGTGCCAAGTCGTCGCGTTGTGCGTGACCTTGAACTCGAACCGGTACGTGCCTGTGGCGGGGAAGCCCTCCTGGGTTCCAAAACCGCCGGAGAAGCCCGCGGCGCAGATTCCCATGTTGCCCTGGTTGAACAGCATCGTCAGCGTGATGGGGCCCGGCGCGGACACCTCGTTGATGTTCTTCGTGGGATCCCAGAACCCCTCAATGCCGCACTTCTTGCGGTAGATCTGCGGATCCGATCCGTTGAACGGGACATCGAGGAACTTGAACGTGCCCGATCCGAGCGCCGTCTTCAGCTCCGCGAGGTCCGTCACGGAGCGCAGGAGGTCCTGGGACGGGCACGGCCCGATACCGCTTTCGTCGTCCGCGTCGAGCTGCAGCGTTCCCGTGGGCGGGGTCCCGCCTCCGTTGTTGCCGCCGTTATTGCCGCCGTTGTTGTTGTCGTCATCGTCGTCCCCGCCGCTGCTGCCGCATCCGATCAGCATGGCCAAGACGACACCAAGTACTTGCTTCATTCCTTTTTCCTCCGTGCGGACTATACAAAACTGCGCAGTCACGCTCCGATCCCGATGTTCAAAGTCGGCCGGGACACGGCGCCGGACTGATACCCTGACGACGTGCGCGGCACCGACTCGTATCCCAGTGGTCCCTACTCGACCAGCGGCTCGCGCACCGACAGCCGGTTCCTGCAATACCGCGTGTCGCAGTTCGGCCTGGTTGCCGCGGGCATGTTCGGTTTTCTCCTGTTGCTTCGCGTGACCACCGATGTCGTGCGCGGGAACTTCGACGTCTTCGTCAGTCCTCCGCCCTACTTCCTGCTCCTGACCGTCCTGGTCTTCACCGGCGTGTGGGCGTTCACGCGCGGGGAGTTGCGCAGCTTCCGCTACGTGCGCAATGTCGAGGGCGGCGGCCTGATCCTCGGGTCTGCCGCACTCATCGGAATGGGCGCGTACATCCCGCATGAGTTCAACCCGGAAGAGGTCATGACGCTGGCGCTGACGCAGGGGTTCTTCGCCCGTGCGATCTTCGTCCCCAGCACCGCCAAGCGGACCCTGTTGCTCGGCGTCGCGATCGGAACCGCGCTCATCCTCAGCGTCTACACGCGGGACTTGGGGACGGATTGGCACGGCCCCGCTGGCTCCGCGCTGACGGCCGCCTTGGGGACGGCGATCTGGTGGACTGCGACAACCGCGATCTGCGCCGCTGCCTCGCGCGTCATCTACGGCCTTCGCAAGCGGATCGACGACGCGGAACAGCTCGGACAGTACACGCTGGAAGAGAAACTCGGCGAGGGGGCGATGGGCGTCGTCTATCGCGCACGGCACTCGATGCTGGCGCGGCCGACGGCGGTCAAGCTGTTGATGCCGGAGAAGTTCGGCGAGGCGAACCTGGCGCGCTTCGAGCGGGAAGTGCAGTTGACCGCACAGCTAACCCACCCGCACACGGTGACGATCTTCGACTACGGCCGGACGCCCGACGGAGTCTTCTACTACGCGATGGAGTTGCTGGAGGGCGCGTCGCTCGATCGCATTATCGAAGTGGGAGGTCCGCAGGAACCCTCGCGCGTCGCGTACATCATGGATCAGGTGGCTGCCGCGCTTTCGGAAGCGCACGGGCACGGCCTGATTCACCGGGACATCAAACCGGCCAACATCATCCTGACGCAGCAGGGCGGCGAGCCGGACGTCGCGAAGGTCGTGGACTTCGGACTCGTGAAGTCCATTCGCGATGGCGATGACCCCAACCTGAGTAACACGGGAGCGATCGCGGGAACGCCGTACTACATGGCGCCCGAGACGATTCTCGCGTATCAGGAGATCGATGCGCGCGCCGACTTGTACGCGCTCGGCGCGGTCTGCTACTTCATGCTGACCGGCGAGCCGGTGTTCAAGGGCAAGAACGCCGGGGAGATCTGTACGCACCACGTCCACACCGAGCCCGTATCGCCGAGCAAGCGCCGCGATCGGCCGGTGCCCGCGGATCTCGAGTCGATCGTGTTGGCCTGCCTGGCCAAGGACCCCGGTGATCGACCCGCGACTGCCGGGCACATCCGTGCGCGATTGTGGGCCGGGAATACGCTGGGCAAGTGGAACACGGACCGCGCACGCCGCTGGTGGCGGGAGTACGGCGAGGAAGCGAAGCGGCGCACCAGCGCGTCCGACGATGCCGCCGGGCACACGATCGCGATCGACCTCAAGCGCCACAAACGGGGCTAGCCGAGGAAGACGAGCGCCGCGACAAGGCTAATGGCCAGCGTGGCGCGAATGAGCTTGGAGATCATCATGGTCCCGATCCAAGCGCAACCGCCATGCCAGCACGCAAGAACGCGCTATCGACGGGCTTTTCCCCCGCCCTCGCGCACCCCGACGCGCAACCCCGCGCGCCGATCTGCCCACTTTCGAGGTCAATAGGTGAACGACGGTGCCAGGCACCGTCGTTCACCTATCGACGGACACCGACGGCTTTGTAGGTGCCGCCGGTCTCGGCCGCGAGTCGCTTCATGAACCGCGCGTTGTGCTGCGGACCAACACCGATCGTGTGGACGACACAGCCGAACGCGCGATTCGCCTCGAGAAACGACTGCACCTTCTCCTCAAGCGCGGCGCCGGTGAGTGCGGCGTTCCCCGCGATGTCCGTGGGCGCGCCATCGGAGAGCAGAAAGATCGTGTCCGCGCCGCGCGGATCCGTCGCACCCTTGCCGCCGCCAACCTTGGCGTACTCCAGCGCCTTGGCGAGCGCATCGAACGTCATTGTCGAGCCCACCGGCTCCAGCTTCATGAACCACGCCGTCGCATCGCGCCGATGGGCAGAGTCGCCGGGAAACAAACCCGGCGGCCTCTTCCACTCCGCGACCTCGTGACTGTAGAAGACCACCGCGAACTTCACGTTCTTGTCGATCTTCGCGATCGTGCGCGCAAGCTGGTTCTTCGCCACTTCGAGCTTGGTCTTCCCGGGCACGTGATCGGCGGGCGTCTTCCCCGTCGTCACCGCGCGCTGCGGCACCGGCTCATGCATCGAACCCGATCGGTCCAACACGAACACGATACGATCGGAGCGCGTCTCGATGCCGTAGAACGACGCATTGCCTTTGCGCTCCAGCTTGCTCGTGTCGTGTCGCTGCTCTTTTTGCGCCTGCGCCCGCTTGAGCCACGCCTCGCCTTGCCCGTTCCACCACCCACGCCATGTCAATTCGGCGCCCTGCCCGAAGTACTTGTTGCCGGTAAAGCGAAACAGGGCGATCTCGATCTCCTCGGCGAGCAGCCCCTTGGTCTTCTGACGCGCCTTGACCAACTCCGGAACGCACTCGGGCCGATCGAGCGCCGTCAGAGCCGCAACTGCCGCCCGCGCAACCGCCGACTCCTTCGCCCGCAATCCGAGTACCGCGGCGTCGTACCCTTCGCTCAACTTGTGCTGCGCGATCCACGCCAATACGCGCGCCCGTGCATGCGGCATCGAAACGTCCTTGGCGTAGACCAACAATGCGGGCGCGACCCGACTCGGGGGCTGCGACCACAGCGCCCGCAGGATCCCCTCGCGTATCTCCAACGACTTGCGCGCCTTCGCCAGATCGCGGTCCTTCGGGTTGACCAGGACACCGATCGCATCGTTCGACGAGAATTGGGCGAACGCCTCGCGACACGCGACCAGCACGTCCCAGTCCGCCACCGCCTCGTTCTTCAGCCGATCCACGGCCTCGCGCGCCTTGCTCCACTTCGGATCGCTCTCCAGCTTCGCCCGCGAGGTCTTGCGGCCGTACTTGCTGCGCACGCGCTTGGCGGCCTTCGACAGCTTGTGGGTCGCAGAGTCCAAGTCCTTGCGGGACTTCTCCAGACGCGACACGGTGACGCCGGAAAACTTGCCCAACAAGCGCACTGCCGCCGCGTTATTGGCCTTCGTGATGCGCTCGATCACGCCGTACTTCTCGCCCGCCTTCTCCGGCTGCCGGGCCAACCGCAGCGCCTCCGATTCGAACTGTCGCCATTCGTCCGCGAGAGCCGGAACGCAAAGGGAAAGGAGCGCGAGCACCAAGGGCAATATTTTCAAAGCGACACCAGAGTACGGCCCACGATTCCTCTCACCATCGGGATTACCTGCGATTTTCCTTGTCAACCAATCAGTTGAATATAGATTCAACCGCATGGTTGATAACGAAGCGCACTTAAACATCGCGTTCCACGCCCTTGCGGACCCGTCTCGCCGACAGATCATCGACCTGCTGCGCGAGGCTGGCGAACTCAAGGTGGGCGACATCGCAGCGGCCTTCTCGATCAGCCTGAACGGCGTTTCGAAGCACCTCAAGGTGCTCGAACGCGCAGGCCTCGTCATGCGCCGCGTGGATGGTCGCGCCCATTGGATCCGTGTCGAGTGGTCCGCCCTGCAGCAACCGTACGAGTGGCTGCACTTTTACCAACGCTATTGGAGCCGTCGCCTCGACGCGCTCGTGGATTACACGAAGAACCAAGGAGAGAAGAAATGAGCACACCGTTCGAATTGACCCTCACCCGAACGATCCCTGCACCGCGCGAAACCGTGTTTGATGCGTGGCTCGATCCCGCTGCGCTGACCGAGTTCATCCGCCCCATGGAGGCGATGACGGTTCCGACGGTCGAAGTCGATGCGCGCGTCGGCGGCGAGTTCCTGATCGTCATGAAGGCCGGTGACGAGGAGATGCCGCACAAGGGCGAGTACCGCACCATCGACCGCTACGACCGGCTTGCGTTCACATGGATCTCCCCCGCCACGATCCCCGGCAGCCTGGTCACGATCGACTTCCGAGCCATCGATCCGGCTACGACTGAGCTCACGCTGCACCACGTCGGTTTTCCCGATCAGACGATGTGCGACAACCACAAGAACGGCTGGACTGGGATCGTGGATGCCCTTCAGTCCCAACTCTCCTAGGACAACCAGAGAGCGCGGACCCGACGCAGAAAACCGACTCCCCCGGTCCCTCAGGAACCGGGGGAGCAACGGCTAACGATCGTCGAAGTAGTTTGCCGGGACCCAGGCAATGCCGTCCAGGAGCGGCGAGGCCGATACCTGTGCGGGCGCCGGCGGCTGCAGCACCGTGATGGCGCGCGTCGCGACGTTGATCGTGCACACGTACGTCAGTCGCGGACTCACGGATCGATCCTTGAGGATCGCGTGAATCGTGCTGCTGCCCGGGAGCGCCGTCATCGACACGATGGTGTAGCTCGACGGCGCCTGGATGTTCGTGAACGTGAATGCTCCGAGGTCGGTCCCCAATCCCGTGAACTGATCGACGCGATAAAGGTGGTCCACGCCAGCCCAGTAGAGGACGTCCCCCACGAACGTGAGGCCGTTGCCTCGCTCGTGTTCGTCATCGGACATATCATCGGTGTACGCCGCGGCGGCCCCGGTCATGTTGCTCAGAACCCACAGGTCATCGTCCTCGCCTTCCGTGCCGAAGATGACGCCGTCGGAACGCCGGTAAGTCAGTCCCGGGTGCGCCTCGAGGTCCTCGTCCGTCACCGCGTCGTTGTCCGACACGAGGATTGCGGTGCCATCCGAGTCGATACGGTAAATGCACCCGTCGCAGTCCGCTTCGCCGCCGGTCCCGGCCCAGAGCTGGCCGGCGCTCTCGTTGTAGACCATCGAACTTACGTAGAGCAGTTCCACGGAGACCACCCCGTCTACCGGTGTCGAGGTGAGGAACGTCGTCGCTCCGGTCGTCGGGTTGATCTGGAAGATCCCTCCATCGCGTCCCGCCGCAACGAGCATCGTGGCTCCGCTGTACGGCTCGGTCGGCCCCGGAGGATCGACCTGTCCGCCGCAGGCGCGGAACACGATTTCAAAGAGGACTTCGCCGAGGTCGAGCTCAGCTCCCGTTGAGCGGACGGCGATCCCGCCCGTACCGTCTGCGACGTTCACGGCATGCTGGGCGGTATCGGGTTCCGCGCCCGAACCGACAATCGGGGAGACGATCACATCGTTTGCGTTGGCGTTCTCAATTGCGAGCGCGATCAATTCGGCATCGTCGGAATCGGGGTAACCACCGCTGCCTTGACTCGGCCCTTCGTCACTGATCGGCACGATGATCTTGATCGCGTTGGTGCGCCACTGAAAGTTCTGACTCCGTCCCTGCGAGCCGAAGTGCGACACGATTGAGATTGCGGGCCCCCAGTCCTCGTCGCCTTCAAGATCCTCGGCCGGCGTGAAGATCCGTCGATCCGTCGTTCCGGGCACGATGGCGTTGTTGAACACTTCGCTAGCGTTGTCTTCCAGGCACGAGAAGTCACCGGTTCCCTGGTGCTCGGGGGCATCGGCGTCTTCGTTGACGCCCCACTTGAAGACGCGGATGTCGGTAAGACCCAGCTGCTGAAGTTCCGCGAGCACACCATCGAGCTGCTCACAAAGCGCTTCCGCCTCGTCATCCATCGAACCCGACGTGTCCATGACGAAGACGATGTCGACCGGTCCACACTGGCTGAACACTTCGCTGGGGTCCGAGCTGCCACTGGGCAGGAACCAAACGCCGATCCGCTGTCCAATCGCGCACTCGCCCTCGCTGTCGAACTTCATCTGGAGTTGGCCGTCCAGCTGAGCCAGAGTCTCCCCCTGAGGAGTCCACGCCCGCGTCGAGATTCCGACACGTACGACGCGCCCACCGAGCAGCGTGACGGTCAGGTCCCCGAAGAAGTACCCGTCCCGATACGTTCCGTCGATGACGTAGCGGTTCCCGGACAGGTCCGTGAAGTCCGCCGACACGTCTTCTCCATCGTGGTCGAACGAGGCCACCGTGTTCTCGAGCATCAGGCCGTCGAGCGACGCGCAGCCAAAGCCGCCGTGCTTGATCAGCCACAATCCATCGAGCGACTCGAGATCCGTATCGACGCCGGATGACCCACACCCGGGCACGACAAAGCACATCGCACAAACCACACAAACCCACCAAGACTGCCTTCGAGACATGGCGTTCCTCCCCTTCTCGCGGCGCGAAGGCGGTCTCGCCGTCGACGCCTCACCGAAATCTTCCCGGGACGACGGTAAGGGTTCACACAGCCCTGATGCAAACCGAAACGCCCGTTCTTGAGAATCGTTCTCATCTTCTGGGTCGTGTGGTGTAATTCAGGCATGGGAACGGCCACCGCCACCGCCGGATGCGTCAAAGGGAAGGAAATCCCCGAGATCAAGGCATCCAAGGCCCGATTCGCGTGTAAGCGGTGTGGTCTGCTGGCACGCAAGAAGGGCGTGCTCTGCAAGCCCAAGAAGCGCTAGTAACCCTGGACTTCCGGTTGCTTTTTCGGGATCCGGAACTCCACCGGGACGCGCTGCCCCCCGCGCAGCACCACGAACGTCACCTTTGAGCCGAGTCGCTTGTCCCGCATCAGGTAGGCGAGCAGCGCGCTGCGGTCCATGCCGGTCTTGCCGTCGACCTCGACGATGACGTCGCGCGGCTGCAGTTTGCGCTTCGGCTCCTCGTTCGCGCGCTTGAACCACCGCGGCGCGCGCTGCGCCACCACCACTCCCTGCTTGCTGTCGCGAAAGCTCACGCCGGCCCACAGCCACGACGAGTAGCCGGCAACGCGATAGCGCCAACCGAAGTCTTCCTTCCGGCGCCATCCATCTTCCAGCTCGAGGCTGAGCATCACCGGCTTGCCCGCACGCGCCACTTCGATCGGGATCACGCCGCCCTTGTCCGGGAACGTGTGCAGCACCCATTGGATGTCGGCGATCGAGACGAGCGGCTGGGCGCTCATCGAAACGATGTCGTCGCCCACGCGCACGCCTGCCTGCGCCGCCGCGGAGTCGGGCGCCACCTTCGAAACGCGTGCCGCGTGACGGTTGTCCATCGTCAATCCGAGCACGGCCGGCCGCGGATAGAGCCAAAGCATGTTGTCCGGCAGCGCGATGCGCTTCATGAAGTAGGAGTCGATCGCCGTGCGCTGCACCTCGTGGCAATGCACGCAGCCCTTCTCGCCGGAGTCAATGCGCTTGAGCCGCTTGTACCTGCGCGCCGCCGGCGTCTTCTCCGCAAATCGCCAGCGCGGCGTCGCTCCCGTTTTCCCGGCCAGCGCCGTCCCCCACTGCTCGGGATCCCGCATGTAATCCTGGTGGATCTTCAGTGCTGCGCTCATGGCGGCCTTGAGTCCCGCGGGCGTGTGGTTGGGGTTCGAGTCCTTCTTGTTGCGTTTGGTCTGCGGATGCGCGCGTCCGAAGCGGCCGTAGATCGTCTTGTCGGCGTTCATGAAGAAGACCGACCACGAGAGGAACGGATCGAACTGGAAGGTCGCGAGATCGACGCCTCCCATTTGGATCAGTCGGACGCACACGAACTGATCGCGGAGTTTCGCAAGCTGCTCATCGGAGGGACCGGCCAACTGGCCGTCCATGCTGGCGCAACCAGCTCATGGCACTCATCGGAAGGCGACGAGCAACGGCTTGCCGGTCGCCTTGGCCCGGGCGTAGCCCTTCTCGATGTCGTCCTGGATCCAGTCATCGCCGGCGGACGCCAGCGACACGAGGGCGAGGAGGGCTGCGGCGCGTTTCATGTCCGGATGATAGTAAGATCCCGGGATGCACCGGATCGGAACCTGGATCGAGTACTCCCCTCACGGCATTGGCCGTATCGCGAACCACAACGGGACCCGCTACATCGTCTCGTTTCCCGGCATCGGCCTGCGCGAGGTCGATTCGCACGATCCCGGCGTGCGCGAGGCGGATCAACCCGCGCAGGAAGACCCGATCAAGGCCGCCGTGCGCGAAGTGCTCGAGGAGTACGGCTTCGGCGGAGCGTCGGAACTCGCGGGGCGCTGGGAAGGTGGCGAGATCGTCATCCGCCCCGCCGGCGGGGACGTGCAGGAGCATCGGCTCTCGGTCGACGCGCTCTTCCACAAGGTGGTCATGATTCGCGACCGGCTGCGCGTGCTGGAGGCCAAGATCAACGGCAACAAGTCGCTGTCCGACGTCGAAAAGGTCGAACTGCAGCAGTACATCACGCGCTCGTACGGCTCCTTGACGAGTTTGAATTTCCTGTTCAAGAGCGATCAGGACAAGTTCAGCTCGAAGTCGTAGTTGACCCTGCTGCTAGTGTGCGGCGCATGAGTGACCGCACCCTGCCCGATGCCCGACTCCTGATTGACGGAGAGTGGGCCGACGCGTCCCACGGCAAGACGTTTACGACCATCGATCCTGCCACCGAGCAGGTGAGCGGAACACTCGCACAGGCGAGCGCCGACGATGTCGATCGCGCCGCGCAGGCGGCTCGCCGCGCGTTCGACGATGGCCGATGGAGCGGCCTCGCAGCGTCCAAGCGCGCACGCGTGCTCTGGCGCGCTGCCGGGCTGGTGCGCGAGCGCGGCGAGGATCTCGCCCGCGCCGAGGCGCTCGACATGGGCAAGCCGGTTTCGGAGGGCAAGGCGGTCGACGTCAATTTCGTCGCCGACCTGTTCGAGTACTACGCCGGCTGGGCAACGAAGATCTCCGGCGAGACGCTCCCCGGCATCCCCGGATTCTCGGTGCAGACCACGCGCGAGCCGATCGGCGTCGTGGGCATGATCACGCCCTGGAACTTCCCGATGCTGCTGCTGAGCTGGAAGCTCGCTCCCGCGCTCGCGGTCGGCTGCACCTGCGTGGTCAAGCCCGCGTCCCAGACTCCGCACACGGCCCTCCTGCTCGGCGAGATCCTGCAGGAAGCGGGTGTACCCGCAGGCGTCGTCAACATTGTCCCCGGCCCCGGCGGCGAAGTCGGGAGCGCGATGGTGCGCCATCCGATGATCGACAAGATTGCGTTCACGGGTGCGACCGACACCGGCATCGGAATCCTGCAGGAGGCGGCCAAGACGCTCAAGCGCGTCACGATGGAACTCGGCGGCAAGTCCCCGAACATCGTGTTCGCTGACGCCGACCTCGACGCGGCGGTGCGCGGTGCAATCGCTGGCGTCTTCTACAACAAGGGCGAGGTCTGCGCAGCCGGCAGCCGCATTCTGGTCGAGGACTCGGTTCGCTCGGCGTTCGTCGAGAAGCTCTGCGAGAAGGTCGCGAAGATGCGTCACGGCGACCCGCTCGATCCGAAAACGCGCCTCGGGCCGCAAGCCAGCCGCAGCCAGCTCGACACGATCCTGAGCTACGTCGAAAAGGGCAAAGCGGAGGGTGCGCGTCTGGTCACGGGCGGAGAGCACGTCCCGATCGACGGCAAGGGCTTCTTCGTCACACCGGCCGTCTTCGACGATGCCACCAACGAGATGACGATCGCGCGCGAAGAAATTTTCGGTCCGGTCGCGAGCGTGATCGGCTTCGAGGACGAGACGGACGCGTTGCGCATCGCGAACGATAGCCAGTACGGACTCGCCAGTGGCGTTTGGACGCGCGACTTCGGGCGCGCCAACCGCATGGCCCGCGGACTCAAGGCGGGCACGGTCTGGATCAACGCCTACAACATCTATGATCCGGGCGCATCGTTCGGCGGCTTCAAGCAGTCCGGCTTCGGCCGCGAACTCGGCAGCGAAGCGCTGCACAGCTACACCGAGACGAAGTCGATTATCGCTTCGCTGCGGTAGGCGGCTTGTGGAACAGGTGCGTGGCGGGGTCGAGGGGGTGCTCGACCCCTTCCACACCGACCCTCACCATGAGGCGCGCGCCGCCCATCCCGTCGAAGTGCTCGACGCGGATCGCGTGCCAACCCGCCTCTAGGCGCACCTCGCGCGTTGCGTAGTGGTTGGTCGTGCCCATGTTCTTCCAGTTCTCGATCAGCGTCCGGCCGCCGAGGAACAGGCGCACGCCGTCGTTCGCGGCGACGAAGAAGGTGTAGACGCCGGAGCGCGGCGCCTTGAAGTAACCGTCCCACCGCGCGCTGAACCGATCCCGGGGCAGCTTGGGATGGGGCGCCGCGTTGCGCCAATCGAAATCGAGCTCCTTGTCGATGCGTTCCGCGCGCAGCAGGTTGAACTTCATGCCCGCGTAGTAGCGCGCGTGGAGACCGGGCTTGAGGCCTTCCGGTGCCTGCGGTAGTGCCTCGGCGGAGTCGATCTTCGGCTTGCCCTGCTGCTCCGCAAGCCACCGATCGCGCAGTTCCTCGGCCCGCGTGCGTTCCGGATCCATGGCCAGCACGACTGCGAGATCCTGGAGCGCCTCGACGCGCTCGCCCAGCGCGTGACGAGCGATCGCGAGGTTGATCATCGCGTCGAGATCTGCCGCGTGGATGTTGATCGCCGCAATGAACTCCTTTTTCGCCTCGACCCACTTCTTCTGTTCGCCGAACAGCACACCGAGATTGCGATGCGCCTCGCCAATCCCGGGCTGGATCCGAATCGCCGCTTCGAAGTCGGCGCGCGCGGCCTTGTAGCGCTTCTTCAAGAGCGCGACGTAACCCCGGTTGTGGAGCAGGTAGGCCTTCACCTCGGCCGGGCGCAGATTGCGAAGGTAGACGCTGCCCTTCTCGAACGAGCCGTATCGCTTTTGGAGCTGCTCATCCGAAATCGCCGCACCGTTGCGGGTCATCTCGAGATTACGCCGTGGATTCACGCCGTTGTCGTAGCGAATGAGGAAGTGGTTCGGGAGCGCAACGCCGAAGAACGGTGCGTCCGCGCGCTCGGCGACGGCAAGGGCGATGACCGAGAGCGAGAGGCAGTAGCCCTTCCTGCCCTTGAGCACGCTGTCGAGGTGCAGGTTGTCCGCCGAGTCGAGCTCCGCAACCGACTGGAGCTTCATTTCCTTGAAGATCAACAGCTGCATCGCGCTGGCGGGATCCAGGCCGGCCTTGAGCAAGCTGCGGTAGCGCTGCGCGCCAGCCTGAATCAGCGCGCGAACCTCCGCTTCCGGCACAGCGGGGTGGTCGCGGCGCGCAACCTCCAGCGCCGCGTCCAAAATGGAATCGGACCCGCCCTGCACCGCCGCGGCGAGCAGGACGAGTCCGATCAAGATGCGCACGTGTGCGCTACTTGGCTTTCTTGGCGTCGGCGGCCTTCAAGGCAGCCTCAAGGCGCGCCAACCGCGCTTCCAGGGCGGCGAGCTTTTTCTTGAGCTCTTTGTTCTCGTAGGTCAACGACTCGACCTTGGTGCGCTTGCGGCCGACCGCCTTTTTGAACTGCTCGTCGTTGAGCACGCCGACGGCCTGCTTCTCGAAAACCTGCTCGTGGTTCTCGTGATAGCGGCAGCCCAGACCTTCCTTGTGCGCGCGCACGACCACCGCCTTGTGCTGCTGGCGCAACACGAAAATCTCCTTGAGCTGAGCCGTGGTCAGATTGACCTTTTTCAGCTTGGTGATGAACTCGTCGCTGTTGTCCCAGCAGGCGAGCGCTGCGGGCGCGAACAACCCGATTACCAAGGCCACAACCACAACACCGGAAACACGTTTCGTCATCCGAACCTCCTTTGGATGGTCGCGATTGTAAGCGTCAATCCCCGACGACAACGCCGGATCCTGTCAAAACCCGGCGCTCACTCTCCGTACCGGTGACGATGTCGAGGATCCGGTCGCGGTTGAGATCCAGGGCCACCGGCGAGTATCCCGTCGTCGGGAAGGTGGCGGATTCAGTGAAACCGCGGTCGCCGTCCGCAAGCCAAAGGGACATGTTGTCGCTCGACATCGGATCGCCCGTCGAGGCTTGGGAGACGAGCAGGTCGGGAAATCCGTCGCCGTTGAAGTCGCCCGCATGTGCGGTGTAAATGGTGATGCGCGACGAGAGTCCGTCATCGATCTCGACGGCCTCCTCGAACTTGGCCTGCGCCCGCCCATCCGTATCGGGCTCGCCATACAGCACGAGAAGTCGACCACCGAAGTCGTTGGCGACGAGATCGGGCACGCCACCCGAGTCGAGTTGGACCACCTGGACGCTCTGGAGCTCGTCCGAGAACCCATCCGCGACGACGAGCGGATCCGCGAATGTCCCATCCCCGTTCGAAAGGAAGACCGAGATCTCGCCGTTCGATTGCGTTCGCTCCGTAACCGCAACGAGATCCGCACGTCCGTCATCGTTCACGTCGGCAACGGTGACCCAACGCGCGGTGACTCCTGCAAGGTCGACCGTCTCGCGAGCCTTGGCGTTCGGCTTACCGCTCTCAAGATCGCCGAACACGATGCGGATCGAGTTTCCAGAGCTGCCTGCGAAGTCGAGCGCTCCGTCCTCATCGAAGTCCGCGACTCCCGGTCGAATGAAGGTGGTGAAGCCGTCGTTGCCATAGGTCTGGGGTGACTCGAACGCCCCATTGCCCAGCCCCCGCAGGAACCGGAGCACGCTGCCCTGCGCGACCAGATCGAGATTGCCATCGCCATCGAAGTCGCCGCTCACCACCCAGTTGCTCGTCAGGGATGTCGCAAAGCGCCGGGCGCCCAGGGAGGGCGTCGCTTGTCCCCCTCCGCCCAATCCCGGAGCAACCGACACGACGCCGTCAAAGAGAATTGCCACTCCGATGTTCTGGAAGCCGACTCCCGCGATGTCCTGCACTCCGTCATGGTCGAAGTCCGCGGCGAGGCCTCCGTGAAAGCCGGGCTCGTCGATCTGCGTGACGTCGAACATGCCGTTCGCCACACCGCGGGCACCGCGACTGAGAAGGATCGCGGTGTCGGACGGCGTCAACACGATCAGGTCCTGCATGGTGTCCCCATTCATGTCGTGGACATGCATCTGGCAAATCGGGTTTCCGAACGACATGGTCTCCCCCGGAAGAAAGGTCCCATCCCCGCGGTTCCGCAGGATGACCACCGCGCCCGGAAGGCTTTCGCCCACGGCGAGATCCGGTCGTCCATCCTCGTCGAAGTCGAACGCGAGCAGGCGCCCGGCTCCGGTACCGACGACCACGGTACGTGCGTTCCCGAACGCCCCGTCGCCCAAGCCGAACACTACGGAGACGGAACCATCCCGGTTGGCCGTCGCGAGATCTTCGAGCCCATCGCCATTGAAGTCGGCGGCCGCCACGCCGAACGGATCGCCGCCCACGAACACCTGGATCTCCTCGCCGGTGTGGAGTCCGATTTGGACGCTTCCCTGAAACGTCGCCGCGATGTCGCCCAGCCCGTCCCCATCAAAGTCGCCGAAATCGAAGTCGTACACGTTGGTGGGACCGGAGACGCTCGGGCCACTTTGTCCGCCCTGGTACTCAACGATCCCCTCGCGGTTGTCACCCGTGGAGCGAATCCTTTCGGGGAGGCCATCGCCATTCAGATCCACGAGTCGGATCCGTGTGATTGCCGTCGTCGTTCCACCCAGTCTGGATTCCTGGCCCGGGGTCAAACTGGTCAATCCCCGCGCTCCGAAATCGCCGGAATGGAAGCTCCCGTCGTACCCGACCATCTCGGGTCGTCGGTCGCCGTCGACGTCGCCCACCGCGATGCCGGAGTCCACCGCGAACTGCTCCCCACGCACAAATGTCCGGGACGGCGTTCCATCCGCCTCCAGCGTGCCGAACGATGTGCTCACCTTGCCGCCGCCATCCAGGATGACCACGTCGGGCGCACCGTCTCCGTTCACGTCCGCAATTCCTGCGTGGGTTCCGCCCCGACCAACGAGGTAGGCATCCTCGAAGGTCCCGTCGGCGCCGGCGCGCGTTCGGCGACCCACCTCACGCTCCGGAAGGAGAGGACTCTCGTTGCCCGCGCGATCGACGGCCGAGAC
>Ga0070729_10001458_pt1 | contig 36285 bp, 59 predicted proteins | sample tdDd472_FD_66725 | JGI IMG/M metagenome (GOLD analysis project Ga0070729, IMG submission 66725) | Marine sediment microbial communities from the Atlantic coast under amendment with organic carbon and nitrate - tdDd47.2 | ecosystem: Environmental > Aquatic > Marine > Coastal > Sediment | place...
AAGACCACCTGTGTAATTTGATCCTCCGTTTATAGTCACATGGGAATAACATCTTAGAGCTGTCCCAAATTCACCACCACCTTGCCAAAGTTGTCCTGCAATACCACCAGTTCTTTCTGATGAGTTGTTAATTACTCCTGTAGCATAGCAGTCTTCAATTAATCCTAATCTACAATATCCAGCAATTGCTGCGACTCTGGAATTAGATCCTGTAATATCAACATCCGTAACACCTAGATCGTGAACATGTCCACCTAATCCAGCTGAGGTTGTTACATACCCAAATAATCCAACATCTACAATCGATCGATCAATAAATATATCAGATATTATAAATCCACCACCATCAAAATATCCACGGAAAGGAGTTGAAGCAGTACCTATAGGCAACCATCCAGATCCACTGGCTGATGCTGAAGCATCTATATCATTTTGTAGTTCATAATAATCATCTAAGGCATATGTAAGATCATCTATAGGGTCATACCCTATCCCGACTTTAGTTAAATCAGAGTAAGTTACTACTTGCCAAGGATCACCTGACGTTCCAGATCCATTCATTGTTTATCCTATATCCAAATTATAGCCAAAATCAATTATTAGATAAAACATCTATTCTCCCTTACTTTTAAACCCATGATAAAATCCGATCGCTTCGAATTTCTCAAGAACATCATCCTGATTAACTCTTGCAAGTCTCAAAAATTCAAACACTTCATCATCTTCTTCAAACTTTGTGTATTTAAAAGATTCCCATAGTTGTAATAAATCATTCATTATTTACCTGAAGATAATTTTTTCTGTTTTGGAGCTAATGTAGCAATAATTTTACTTACATCTGCAAGTTCTTTTTCTATTTCAATTTTCACAATATTATCTCTAACAACTTGCAATTCTTTTTCAGCTGATTGAACTTTTTCAACTAATTTAGATTCTTCTATTCTTAAAGGTTCAAGACTTTTAAGAATAGATTCTTTATCTTTTAATGCCTGTTCATAAACTTCTTTTAAATCAATCATTTTTCGCTCCTGTTCAGGTTTGAATTTTCCTGAGTAGTTTTAAAAATTGCTCTCTCTACAATTAAACGACGATGTTTACAACCACAAATTTTACATTCTTCAACTGCAAGTTCTGGTCTTTCCATATATTTAATCATATTATCATCAATATTACAACAATCATTGGGACGTTTTTTCTTTTCCATTTATGATACCTGTAAAATTGTTGCACCAAAGTCAACAGTAAATGTTTCACCATCAGACATACTAATAGAACTACCATAATCCCACCATCCTAATAAAGGATCTAATGGTGAAGTTGGAGTATCATTATATAAAGGAACGAATCGGAAAGGTCCAAATGATCCACCTGATGCAGTAAATACTACATCTACTCCAGTAAGGGAACTAGTCCCACCTGATTCTGACCAATCATTTTGTATATCTGTTCCACCTGCCGGATATCCATTCTCTGCTGTGATCTCTGCCACATTTGTTTTTATGGTATCAGTTGATAATGGTTGTTCATTTGAAAGATATACTTTCAATGTGTCACCTGCTGCTCTTAAATCGTGCACTTTCTGACCTAAATTCAAAAGAAATGCATTAATTTTATTAAATACTGCCATTTATTCCTCCAAGTTTTATTTTCTCTTTATTATAATAACTGTTTCAACTGTAATTATCAAAGACATTGCAATTAATACAGCAATAGAAATTTTATTCCAGAACTCTTTGCGCTTCAAAATATTCTCTAATGAGTTGATATCCCCTTTTAAGTTTTTCGATAATGTCTGCCTCTTGGCTAAAGATATTGCTGAGGCTTTCAATAATTCGTTTTTCATCTTCACTTCTAATTCTTTCTGATTCAATATATCCATCGAGTTCTGATTTCTGATTTCGGATGATTCTTTCAAGTTCTTTATTTCCTGCTCTCTCTGCAATGATAAGTTCTTCCAATATTTTATTTCTTGCTGTTTCATCAGCGTTAAGTTGCTCAAGTTGTTCAATAGATTCTCTTGCTGATTCAATAACTCGTCTATAGGTAGCACATCCGGGAAAACAGAAAATGAGAATAATAGAAATAATAATAATCTTAAGCATTTCATCCCTCTTCCTTTTTCTTCTTCAATGAAGAAATTGTCATATATGAGACAATAATCCCTGCAACAACTGCTATTGATCCCCAAATATAAACATTATTTTTAGCTACACCATATATGGACATTCCTGTAACATAAGCCATAGCCCATACAACAATCCACCATCTTCTAGATTGTAATTTTCTCTTATTTATAGCAGTCATATTTACTCCTTCATGATCCCGGTTTTCTAAATAAATTAGTTATTGCAATCCCAAGAATTGGGCATAATGCTATAATTACTGCCTTTATTGTATTTCGACTACTCTCATCAATGGTAATATAAATAAGACCATATCCAAGAAAAGCTATAACAGCAATTAATGCCATAATTACTGTAAACTTAATAGTATTAATTTTCATTTAAATTCATCCCATAATATTTCTTGTGGATTTGGTCTATCAGCATGTGCTTGACGTACAAATCCTTTATGTAATTCATAATGACAATGATCACCAGTAGAATAACCTGAATTTCCAGTAACTCCTATTTTAGCACCTTCAAATACTTCAATTTCACCAGCTAACATACAAAATATTGCAAATCTTTCATCAGCTTTCTCTTCTATATATGCCCAATCATGTTTTTCTTTATTATGCATTTGGCTCATATAAATATGAGTGAATACATGAGTTAATCCTGATTCACCTTTCAAAATTAACAATCCACCATACATATCATAAAAATAATTGCGATATGGGAAATGTCCCATTTCATTTGGCTTCCAGTATAAACCATCTTTTGGTCTTCTAGCAAAATACATGATCAATTTTCCATGTTCCGGTGCTAATATGGTAGATCCTACTGGAGTTGCTATATCTATAGCTCCATGTGGATGTTCACCGGGATTTGACATTGGTCTTGGTTCATGAAATCCAGCTGTAATTTTTGTATTGCCGGGAAATGCCCATATCATATTATCCTCCTAAATTAATCCAACCCTTTGAAAGAACTACTAAAATCATAGTAACTAATACTGCAGTTTTTGCTATACCGGGACCCCAAGCAATTATTATGTCTGTTACTACATTTTTACTAGAAATTTTATCATCTTTAATTTGCTTGATATTATATTCAACTTCTTTTAATCTAGTTTCAATATCTGTTACTTTATTATTTTGATCTGTCCTATGAGTTTCACATCTATCTTTATGAACATACATATGAAGTTCCTGAGTAATCAGTTCATGATTTCCTTTTAACTTGCCATTAGTCTCTGCAAGTGCTGTTTCTACTCTACCTTCAAAAGCCACCATATTTTCACTAAGAGTCTGCAATGATTTATTCATGGATGCTAGTTCCTTAAGGATGTCCTTCTTTTCGTTATCTTCCACTATTTTAAATTCCTTATTATTTCTCTTGCTTCTTCACGTTTTTTTGCTTCGTTTGGATAAAGATCATTAATAGATTTACCTTGCTCTATAGATTTTATTACTTTATAATCAGTAGAATTTAAATATTCTTTAGCTTCTAAAATATTAATATTTTTTTCGTATTCCAGTTTTTTATTAGTATTTTCAATCCATTTTGAACCATCCCATTCATCAAACTGTTTAGGTTTAATAGATGTATATTTTTCTGGAATATCTATTCCAATTTGAGATATTGTTATTTTAGATTTATTCTCAATATTAAAATAGTCTCCTCTATTATCTTTAATAAAACCAAGTGAAATCAATTCTTCCTCAGATTTAACAGAACCATCACTATTTAACATACCAAAATCACATCCAACAAACCCACCAAATGCTATAACTTTTCTATATTCTTTCCCTTTAGGCATTTCTTTAGAAGAAAAATGACCAGTTACTTTCCCATTTTCAATTTTAATATATTCCATTATGATACTCTCCTCCATTTTCTTACTGTTCTATTCACAGCTCTGGTTTCAACATCATCAGTTTTGGCTGTATTAGGTGATACTGAATCTGCATTATCAAATTCAATTTGTCTATAAGATAATGAACCACTAGTATTTGCAGTTCCTCTGCTTCCAGCCAGACCACCAGTAGTGAAAACACCAGAAACACCTCCAGCAATATCACCACCACTTGATAATCTAGCAACACTTAATATACCTGTAATTTTCTGTAAAGCATCTGATTGCTGACCAGCTTCAAATGCAGAAGCATCTCCACCTTCAAAACGAATAAAATCTCCTGCCAATTCAGATGAAACATTACTCCATGTACCAATATAATTTAATGTTGCTGGATCATCATCACCCGGAAATTGAATATATGTTGTTCCTATAGCAAGGTCTGTTTTATCAAAAAAAGCTATTTCTTGAGTTATTGTTAAAAATGTAGATCCATCTCCAATAAAAGAACATAACTGAATATCATATATAGTTGGTGAAACTGTATCAACTACAATTTCAAATGATGGTTCTTTTTCATATACATAAGACCCTGATTTTTTAGCTCTATTTCTAGTCGATCCATCAATTTCTAAATATCTTAATTTAACATAATTAGTAGCTACTCCATTAAGAGTTCCAGTAGTCAAATCAAGATTTGTTTGTTGAATACTTTCAACAATTAATGCTAATATATTCTCTGATTGTACTGTAGGTGGTAATGATGAAAAATCGTCTGGAGTATCAACAGCATGTCCTACTATACCAAATGCAGGAGTTATGTTCATATCATCAAATCCAGTTCCTTGAGAACATATCCCACCTCTTAATAGTAATGGAGTTTGACCAACCATTCCAATCATAGCTGTACTTAAAAAATCAAGCATTGAATTAAAATCTCTTCCAAGATCTTGTCCATAGTATCTATCTCCTACTGCTAGAGGTATTCCACTAGAATAGTCTGAATTATGTCTTTTTATTTTGCTCATATATCCTCCTAATTTATTATACCGTTACTATATACTACAAATTGGTCTGAAACATCTATATATCCCAAAAATACTCTATAGTAAGATGGTACTACATCAATTAATGATAATTTCATTTGTTCTATTTCATCAACAGTTAGAGAATCATTATCTACATCTATATAGATATTTCCTGCTACTTCAATTTCATCTCCTGCTCCTATTAAATCTAAACCAAATTCATCATCAATACCATCGACACCAATAGTTCCCCAATAATTATTTACTTCAGTAGATTCACCACCAAATAAAATCCAGTCAGAAGAATCAGTAGATCTAAATATTTTAGAATCTCCACCTGCTATACTATCTATTTTTGGCTTTGCATCATCTTCCCATAAACCACGATTTTTATGTCCTTTTATAGCTTCACTAACTTTTTCTCTTTTAATTCTATTTGAATCTGTATTTAATATTGAAGCATTTAAATATGAACCAATATCATCAAGTAAAACTGAATCAATTATAGCAGGATCAATTATATTATTTAAATTTAATATATCATTTTTCCATTCCGAAAGATTTGAGTCTATTTTATCTGACATAGCAGTTAGTTTATTATCTCTATTAAAAAATGATGGTATAAATTTACTAAATGGTATTGGTAACATTATATTATCTCCGTTATTGTCATAGTTCCATCAGTTGTAATTTCATCAATGTCAACTAATATTGGAAATGTTGGAGCTGATATTGTTATATAATCAACTCCATAAACATATGTATCTATATAACCAAAAGCATCAGATTCTTGAATATCAACTCCAATTAATCTTGGTTCAAGATTTTCAACAAGTGTTTGTATTTGATCAAAATCACCTGTTGAAAATGATGTACCAAATATAGTATTTATCAAAGAAACAGTTGATGTAATTCCATTAGCTTCAAAATTTTCAACAATTTCTTTTCCTGTTTCACTAAAAAATAGTTGCCATGCAAGAATAGTAAATGGTTCTACATTAGCAAAAGTATAACCGGGAAGTAATTTTATAGCTGATGTTACATTTTGTGTTAAAAAAGTTGCATCTTGTACTCTAACATCTATAGATTCAAGTATTGTTCTTGAAATTAAATATGATTCAAGATCAGATTTCAATTGAGTAGAAGCATTTCCTCCACCATTAGCAATTCCTATTATTTGTGATGATAAAATACCAAATGCATTTTCATTTACTCTTATTTGAGAAAATCCACCAAAATTTTCAGCAAGTGCTTTACCATCTTCACCAGTAATAAATCTTTCTCGTGCTTTTAATAAAAGAGGACCAAGTCTTTTACCAGTATCAACACTCTCTGGATCATCTCCTCCAGAAAGTGTTGAGAAATTTGATACTCCGACTATATTATTATCAGATCCAGCATAAATATTAATATTATCTACTGCATTTATGTTACTATTAGAACCTCCACCAATCGCAAATATAGAATTAATGTCGAAAGCTGGTGGTATTATTCCATATTCACCATTACCAAATCTTACTAATCCAACATTATCTGTTGTATATATTAATTCATAATGTTTATCAGTTGGACCTGAAAATACTAATGTATCAACTTTCTCATATATATCACCATTTATATTAATTATCAATGTATCTTTTAATATATTTTGTTCTACTAACGAAAAATTCTGCCATTCTGTATTACCATCAGATTGACCAATACTTCTTTCATCTTGAGTTTCCTGTTGATAAACTGTAACAAGAACTGAATACAATACTAAATTATGTGTTCCAGTTCCTTGATCTGTTAAATCTATATATATCCCTGCATAAGCATTAGATAATGAAGTAGCAATTCTTATTGTTGTATCTGATACTTTTATGACCCAATATTCTGTTCCAGCAACAAGAGGATCTGGAAGATCTGATCCAGATAATATAATTTTCTCTCCAGTTGTAAAAGTTCTAACTACTGTAATAATGTCTGTACTAATATTTACTGCTCCGGGCAAAAATCCTTCTGATATTTCATTAACAGTTAATCCAGATCTAGCTTCGAATATTTTAGACGAAACATTTAATGATCCTGCAGTTTGTGCTTTTAAATTGGCTTCTAAAATTGAGAATGGAAATGAAACACCTGAATCTATATAAAATAAAATATCTCCATTTGCAGTATCTTGTGGAGATAAAAAATAATCTATTAATTCAAGTAAATCTACTGTATTTTGCCTTGTATATGAAGTTCTCAATACAAGATTATTACCCATAGCATTAATCCACATTGATACTACATCACCAATTCCAGCCCATATTCTTTTAAACCAATTTGGCTTGTCAGCTAATTCAGAATCACTATTTATATCATTTAATATAGTATTAAATGTTCTACTTGTAAATTGAATTGGATTTTTTATAGCCATACTATCTCCTATAATATTGAAAATTTAACAACAGTTTTCTGTGTGTTGCTAATATTAGATAATGGTATATAAAAAACTGATATATCAACATCAGTTTCTTTATTTTTAATTTTAATAGAATTTTGTGATAATATTATTCTTCTGTCTTTAGTTTTATCTTGACCATTACCAACATATGTATTTCTTCTTGATAAAGCTGAAACTATGCTATATGGGATTAATACTGATAATATTATAGTATTTGGCATATTTTCATATTCATCTAATCCAGCAGAATCATTACTTCTATTATAATATAAACTCCTACTATTTTGATTAACAACTTGGTGAATATCACTTTCAATTTCCATTCCTAAATCACCGGAACCATAATAAAAAAAATTATCAAAATCTTTAAGTTGTTCTACACTCATTTATCACCTACCTCTATTTGAGAACTACCTGAAGTTATTATACCATCCGTTATTGGTGGTACTGGAGTTGTTGCTGGTATTGGTGGTGTACCAGTAGGTAAAAAAGCAGTAGTTGTCAATAATGCAACAGCAATAGCTTGAATATCAGTTGCACTTAATGTTATTTGAACAGTATCATTTTTCCTAGCAGATGATCTAAAATCTGATTTACCAATTTGTAATAAATCAGATTCCTCATTATATACCGATTTAATTTTATCATTAGGTGATTCAAATAAAACATGTGTAGTTGATTTTCCATCATAATTTTTAGGTAATTGATCTTTAATTCTATTTGATTTACCTATATAAATTGGAAAATTAGGATCTCCATCTACAAATTGAATTATTGCCCAATCATTAACTTTTATTGTTGATAATGAATTTTTATCTATAGGTTTACACCATGCACCTTTATTATTAGTATCCCATCCAAGTGATGGAATTTGAATTAATATTCTACCTTTCTTTTCTGGATCATTGATATCTTTAACTTGACCCTCTCTAGGAACCATATATTTTAATAATGGTTGTACAGCTGAGAATATTAATCCAATCATAGAATCTCTATCTGTCATAGTAATCCTACTCCTATATCTGAAAATGAAAATGCATCAACTATTTCAACATTATTTTTATATCCAGATCTATCAATATCATGCATAACTTTATCAATATAATATTTTGCCTGTTTTCCACCAAGTCTATCAGGAAATCCATTATTTATTATAATTTGATTTGGTGGTATCATTAACGGATTACCAAACATTTTAGCTGAAATTCTATAACCAAATCCCTGTGGTGCAGTAGTGCTTTCATATGGATCAAAAAAATGTTTTATTTGTTCAAAATCATTAGCACTTAATAAATCTTTTACTATTTTTGTCTGAGCTATTATTCCATCTATTTCTGCTCCATTAATAGCTTCTCTAATTCTATCTGGTCTTAATCTATATGATATTACCTTTTCAGATTCTGCAACAAATCTTTTAATGACTACTTTACCATCAACAAAATTTAATTGTACATTAGAACCAGTTCCATTTTCTGATTCATTACTTTTCCAAGTATAAGATATTACATTATTTATATCACCTTTATATCCAATTGCATGGTTTGTTCCAGTAGCATTAAGCATCCATGAAGGCATTAAATTATTACCAATTTTATCTGTTGACATAAATACTGCTACTACTTCTCCTTTTGGAGAAAATCCAATAGAAAATAACGCTGACCATTCTCTTGCAAGTCTTATTAAAAATTGAAAATCAGTTTCATCCTGTCTTACTGATCTATCTGTATTTAATTGATCATTTGATACATCAAAATTTATAAATCTTTTTGATGCAGAAACTCCTATTTTATCAAATATTTGACTAATTACATCTTTTTTAGTTCCTGATGAATAAACTTTTGATTCATCAAGACCTCTAAATTTAAATGCTGTCCAATTACAATTATAAGTAATTACACCTTTATTACTTCCACCTCCACTAGGTGAAGAAATAAATCCTTCTAATCCTCTTCTTATTAAACTACCATTTATTTCGTCAACATTAAATTTATTATTCACAATATCTTGTTTTAATAAATTATTCCTATATCCCCAAGAAATTTTTAAATTAACTCCAGTTCTTAATATTCTACTAAATATGTCATTAGGATCTAAAAAACTTAAAGTACCCTGAGTCATTGAATTTCTCTGTTCTGTAATGCTTAATTTAATAAGATTTTTAGACATTAAATTATCATCTAAATTAATATCATCAGAAGAGATTTCAAAAAATGAACTATCATTATTAGTAATTCCAATCATACTGGTATTTTAAGTCTCCTAATCTTAGCCATATCAAATTCAGCTTCAAATAATTCTATTATGTTAGCATCAAATATTTTATATGATAAATCTTCTGAACCTTCATCATAAATTTCTTTTCTACTTGCTATTTCATCTAAAGTATCAAATTCTTTAGTTACAATTTCAAAATTTATTTGTTGTACTGGAATTGGTCTTATATCTTTAATTGGAACAACACGACCATTAGTATCATTAAATGATACAGTATCAATATCGAAATATCTCAAAATATTTTACCTCCAGATATACCTATAGCATCAAAAGCAACTACTGCTTGTTGTGTTATAATAGATGCTTTTCTAAATGCTTCTTCAGCTTTATATAAAACATGATTTTCATCAAGCCATAATTCAATATTTACTTCAGAAAATTGTGGTTGACCTAATTGATTTGTCCATTGTTTTTTATTGCTAAAATCACATTTTTTGACGTAATATATTAGAGGAACTGATCCTGTACCCCAATAATATAATACTTTTGGATTTGGATTAAATTGAGTAGCAAAAATATCAAGCAATCCAACAGCTTGATTTCTTAAAGCTGAAAATTGTTGTAATAATAAACTATTTCCAACTGTATTATTTCTTTTTACAAGTGGTAATGTGAATGAAATTTTTCTATTTCCATTTCCACCATATTGAACAGGAGAATAATTCAATCCCGGAATTGGTGTTTCTGTAAGAAATATTTCTTTATTATCAGCCATATCTCCGGGTACAGTTTTAGTCGTAATGAGTTGTTTATTAGAAATATCAAACATAAACCATGGCAAATTAAAATCGTAATTTGGTATATTAAAATTCAAAATCCAAACCTCTCATAATCTTTATTCAATTCATCTCTTATTGTTTCAACAAGATTAGTACCCAATTCTTGCCCTTCTTCAGCTCCACCATTTTCAACTATAATTCTCATTCCAGTAAAATCTATTGGTACTACAGTTGTATAAGATGTATCAGATGATGAATTAGTGACTCCTTCAGGAACATCAATATTAATTCCAGCTCTTTGTGCTCCAGTGATACCACTTTCTTTGCCAGTTTCAACAGAACTTTTAAAAGCTCCTAAAAAACCTTCTTCTTTAATTTTTTCTATTGACAAAAATATTTTCTCAATTCCCAATACTATAGATTCAATTGCTTGTAATGCTAACATAATTGCACCACCAAGTATAGACCCAAGTCCTTCAAATATTGCACCCCATGTTTCCATAGCATCTGTTGAAGTAAATATCATATCTCTGATTCTACCAAATGTATCTAATATATTCTGTATTGGAGTTGCAATTTCTCTTATAGCTGGTAAAAATCCATCAATAAATCTATCTGCCATTTTAATAACAAAATTAGCAGTTTTCATAAAAAGTTCAGCAATTGTACTTAAAATTGTAATGAAAGAATTACCTTCATTATTAGCCATAAAGAATATTTCAGCAAATTTAGCAAAAATATTTCCAGCTTTTTCAACAAGTATACTTATAAATTGAATTATAACAGATAATTTAAATGCTACTAAATTAAATATATCTTCAATACTTTTTATTCTGTCACCAAATATTTTTTCAGCAATATTTGCAACTACAGTTGACATTTGTTTAACAAAAGCTATTATTCTTTTAGCTCCAGATACTACAGCTCTAAATATATTAGCTATATTCTGTCCCCATTTTACAAATCTTACTCTACTATCTCTTACCCAATTCAACATTTTTTGTAATAATGGAAATAATTCTTTTCTTAATGGATATAGCAAGTTTTTCATAAATATATCTTTAGCAATACCAAAAGCCTGTCCAACTTCTGGCATTCCCAATAACGCATTTTTTATGGTTTTAAATCCAGCAAATACAATAGCTAATTTGCCAGCCATGATTGATAAACCTTTTGATACACCTTTGGCTACAGTATTTGCTTTAGTTTCTATAGTTGAGAATCCTTTTACTATTTTATTAACACCTTTTTCGAAAAATGATGTATCGAAAGTAAATGCTAAATCATCTGCCATAACCTTTCTCCTGCCCTTTTCTTGGACTCTCTCGTTCCGGGTGACCACAAGGACCACCCTTTATAAATAAGTCAAAGAAAAGTACCTCCCTTTACAAAGGAGGACTATTTCTTCATTTTATCTCTAGCCGTTTCGACTATTTCTTTTATCAAATCGATGTCAAAATTTGCTATATCAGTATAAGAGAATGCTCCTGTAAAAACTGAATTAACAATAATTGTATCTAACACCAAGTTTCTCTCTCCATAGCCTAGTTCCCTAATTCCACGAATAGAATTAAAAGGATTTTCAGAACCTTCATGCTCGGCTAAAACTCCAGAAGGTTCTATTCGAAAAAATTTGAAGTGTCCACTACAAAACTGAATTCTTTTTCACATTCAGAACAAGTATGTTTTAATTTTTTATTCATACCATATTTCTGAAGTTCATCAGCTATCTGTTTTATATCATCAGTGTCCATTCTATCAAAAATAAACATACCCCACATATTTTTAAATTTATTATCAATTTCTTCACCATTCATATGGGTCATGGCTGAAATATACATTTGATATTGTCTTCTAATTGAATCATTTGGAAATTTCATACTAGCTGATATTCCATCATTCATATTAGGAAATCTAAATTGCATATTTTCAATTGAATGAAGAATAGTTTTATCTTTTGATTTAATCTCAATTGGTTCATTAAGAGTAACTAAAATAATTGGCTCTTCTGTACCTTCATAAATCATAATCTCAAGATCATCAAATTTAATTCTTTCATCCATATCTTCATCTATATATTCATAGATATATCGCTCTTTACATCTTGGACAGTGAACTATTTGTTCTATCGCACCATCAGTTTTATTAGCAAAAATTTTCATTGCTAAATATTCTGCAGTTTGAAATGGCATATGGCGAACAATTCCTTCAATTTCATCTTTTTTAGAAATTATTTCGCCATTAAAATCCACAACTGATGCAATGCAACCACTGACTAATTTTACAATTCCAATCATATCATTAGTTGCTTTTTCAGCATCAGCTAAAACTCCACCTTTAGGTTTAATTAATTCACATTCAGTAAAAATCTGTCCTTTATAATAGGATGGTAATATTAATTCTTCCATTTATTACTCCGGATCTATAGGTATAATATCTTCAGGAAGTAATGTTACAGCCTGTGATGAAACTACCGGAGCAGAAGCATCATAAGCAGGTCCAGCCAATCTTGAACATTCAGTATTTGGCATGAGTTCTCTTGAGATCTCTGCACCAGCACCATCTGTTATGATCATTACACAATCTTTATATTCATTTTTCTCTTTCCAATCCTGAAGAATTTTAAGAGTTTTAGAATTTCTTGTGATTTTAAATATCATAGGAATAGGAGGAATAACTGTTACTCCATTCTTAACATTTATTGTTTTATTGAGTCCCGGAACTTCAACAGTTCCTTCAGCTCTTTCATACTGATCTACAGAAATCAATCCTTCAAGTTCTTCACCATCAGCGATTAATTTGCGTTTTTCTACCATATCACTTTTCATTGATCATCTCCTTATCTAAGTAATATACCAACACCAATTTCAATTGATTCAGCTGGAGCAGGATACGTGAAATAAGTATCCAATGTTCGCTGACCTAGTTGTAAATTAGTTTTAGAATTTTTAATTGGATCAATTGACACTGTAAAATGGTCAGTAGGTCCAGATGGTCCTTCAGTTTCCTGAGTTTGTCCAAATGTCTCACCCTCTGGAACATCTCCAGTAGATCCTTTAAACCAAAGATTATAAAGAAATGTGAGAATTGCCATTTTATCACTCTGTAATCTGTTAAGACTGTTCGGTGTATTCTCAGATCCAGAAAGACTATCTACAGAAGAAACTTTGATAAAATTTCTCATAAGAATTCCATTACCAAATGCAAATGCAGTATCAGTTGATGGAGTTCTACAGTTAGCAAGTTTTATTCCAACACCAATTTTTTCCTGAATAACATTAATTCCAGCTTCAGCAATATCAGTCCTATCTCTATTATCAAGAAATTGATCTCCAGAAACACCACTTACACCAAGTAATAAAATTTCATTTGTAGCTGGTACATAATGTATTCCGAATGTTGCAATTGTTCTTATCCATGCACCCATAACATGACCACAGTTTGGAATACTTCTTAAAGGAGCATTTGGTGAAACTGTAAATGGATCTGAAACTTTAAGCCAATTTGCAGGAATAATCATATCAACTTCATCTGATCTCTGATAAGAATTACCAATTGTTATAAGTTGAGATTTTGTTCTATCTTCAGTAATAACTGTAATTACTATTGGGTTATCACCTTTAGTCCTTGCTTTACTGTAGATTTCAAGTTCTTTCTGAATAGATTCATTAGTAGTTTCAGGGTTTGCAAGAAATCTTACATCAGTATCATTTAATTTTTCATAAAAAAATCTTGCTCCAGTAGCATCAACTACTGTAGTACCATCAGCACCATTTTCAAGGTAAATTACTGTAGCATTTTCAACAGGAAGTCTATCACCAAGTAATGAAGCTGATGCTTCTGTTGGTTTAATCCAATTATTTGATGCATGAATGTTTTCAACATAAAAATCTACTACTTCAGATTCTGTTGAGCAAATTTGTTTCCCAAGTTCTGTCATAACTTCAGTTTCAATTCCAGAAGTACTTTTCCTGTAAGTCTGAATTGTAAAACCTTCAATTACTACTTCATCATCAATAGCAAGTGTTTCTGCAGATCCACCTGAGACTTCAAAATCTCCAGACCAAAAAACTCTTTTAAGTGATTCATCGATAGAAGTAACTTTTTTATGAACAGGATTTGCACCAGCATTAGTTTTAAATAAAATAATATCACCAACGATAATACCAATTACACTGTCAAGTTCAGCATAAGACTGTCCAGTAGCAGGAACTGTATTTGATGCAAGAGTTCCAAATCTATCGACATGAGTAATTTTAAATCCAGTTCTATTTCCAGATATTCCATATTCAAGTTCTTCCTGATAACCAGCTTCAATTGTGTATGCATCTGCATCTGCACCAACATCTGCTATATCTCTTGATGCTACTACAGAATCGACTGCACCACCAGTGAATCCAAGTAATGATTGTAACCATAATGTTGGACTTGTATTAACTGTGTTGGAAAAAAATCCATCTACAACATCAGGACCATAATCATTAGGATTAATCTGTCCACCAAAAATTTCAGCAAATTCTTCTGGACTTGTCACCTTGAAAGCTTTGTTATACTTTCTTTCAAAATTGGCAATTATACCACCGATTAAAAAATCAGAAGCAACTACAGCCAATGTCCGCTTAGTAGGTAAATTTTTACCATTTAAACCAAATGTTCTTAAATTTTTACTAGCCATAGTTTAAACTCCTTTGACTACGAAATATTTTGAGACATTCTTCCAATCTGGATGTTTCAACCATTTTTTAGGAATGTCTTTTCTTTCTCTGGCTTTGAATGTTACCATATCTCTGCCAATGTGAAGATCAAATTTTCTATTCTCTCTAAATATTACTGAAACTGTATCTTTATTAACAGTTTCTGGAATTTTAGCAGGAACACTTTTTGATTTTGCCATTTATACTCCTCCAATATTAACATTTATATCAACAGTTTCAGTTTTTGCTAAATCTTCTGCTGGTGTTATTATTTCTATAATTTCAACACTTAACTGATATTGAATTTTAGGAATAATATCTATTCCCTGAGGTGGTTTTGTTTCAGTAGGAGTCCCTCCAAAATCCATTTCATGTTTTCTACCATTTACCCATATGACTTCATTTGCGCCAAAATCTCTAATAGCTTTAGTCATTATGGCATTAAGCTGTGATGCTCTTGCTTCACAATCTATTAAAATTAAATAGTTCCATACTGCACCTTCCATTCTTTCAATTATGGAACCATCTACATTATATGTTTCTATGAATCTATCAAGTTTCCCGGTCCTAAGTACTGGTTCTGGAGTGATACCCCATAAACAAATACCGGGAAGTCTTACATCTCTTTCATCTGGATTAATATAAACTGGAAATGTTAAATAAATATCTGCATCAGTATGGGCATATTTAATAGTCTTTCCGTCATAATTATCACCAAGATTAGCTGATGAACTATTATCATCTATTTCTTTTAATTGATGTGTTTCTGAATTTACACCATCGTCAATCAATATAACTGCATATCGGTCTAGATAATCATAATCACCAGTATTTATAATTTTGTCTCCAACACTAGCTGAAATAGTACCAAGTAAAATACCTTTACCATTGTTTCTATTTAAATAAAATTCTATATGCTCTTTCATTTCTAATAAAAGATCTATTGGCATTTCTTCATATTCAACTATCATTTCAGATAAAATTATGTTATCAAAATCACCATGAATTGCTGTAATCTCTATTCTATCTATTGAAGTAACATCTTTAACATTTATATCTATATTTGTAAATGAATCGTAAACTGGAAGATAAAATTCATCTGTTGCATTTATTTTAATTTTATAATTGAAATCTGATTCAATATTTCTTCCATATTTCTGTTTACCTTTATTTTCACTCCATATACTAAATGTAAGAAATTCAAAATCTGTAATATCTACTGGAGTAATAGATTTTATTAATGTTCTTGTAGTATCACTGGCACTAAATTGTGCTATAAGTGATGTAGTATTATTTATACCAGCTATATATTCTTTGAATTCATTTAAGGCTAATACACTAGGAGAATTTATTGTCCATCCGGATAATGATGTAAACGATTCTATATTAAGTTTCATCGTATTTATCTGTCTCCTTTGTTTTCTTGATTATCTTATTGAATTTAGTAGTTTTACCAGTTTTAATTAAATTGTCTATAGCATCTTGTACAGATTTAACATTTTCCTGTTGCTTTCTCTTATTAAGATGTCTTCTAAATGCTTTTGCAAATGCAGGTCTAGGAGGAATTCTTATAATAGTTCCATCTCTCATTCTTATTAAAGCACCATGCTCATGTATATCAAATAATTCTCTAAGAGTTAATCCAGATTTATGATGTTTAGCCCATCTTGGAAATACTCTATATCCTTTTTTAAGTCTTCTAATAGCAAATGTGTTAATATAGCTATTATCTTCACTGTCTCCTTCTCCGAAAAGTGGTGTTCCCGGCTTTCTCTTGCCTTCTCTCTGCTTCTGTGCTACCGTAGCAGGTTTTAATGGCTCAAGTCCAAAGGAACCATCAGAGATACCCTGTCTGAAAGTTTCTATCAACCCTACTGCATCTTTTTTTGAGAATGTATCTGCTGATTGTTCTACTAATTTAGGCAGTCTGCGTATTCTTGCTTTTACTGCTCCATAATTTGTAGAAAATTTAGCTTCTATCATTTTTCATTCAACCCCAATACCACATATAAAAAATTAAGACCAAATTGATCTTTTAATGATTTATCTACTATTTCATAAGTTCTACCATTTAATATCACATCTGCCTTTATAGAATTAAGATCTTCAATAGTATATTCAGCATTCATCCAATCTAACATAGCAGTCCATATTATAACATCAGTATTTTCTCTAATTCCAGCATTTGATTTTTGCTTATCGGTAGGAGAAAATGTAATTGGAAATGCATTAGGATTAAATTTATTATTATCATTTTTAACCCTATTTTTGATAGACCCATATTTATCTCTCTTCACATCAGATTCAACATTAAATCTAATAAGTACTGGTGCTCCATATTGGTCTATTGTTCTTTTAATATCACATGAAGCGAGTTTAAATTCGTGATCAACTCCACATCTACCCTGATTACAAGTGCTCATTGACCTACCACCGATGAAGTATATTTTCTAAGAATAGAATATAATTCCTGATCAAGTAAATTTATGATATCTGTGTATTTTCCACGATTACCATAATTTTTTGCATAAGATGACATTGAAAGACTTCCACCACCAGTTCTAGCTCCAATTTGCACTAATATCTTTTTAGCTGTCATAATTGTTATAGCTTCTGCTATATCACATGGTGGTTCGTCATATCCATATTTATATTTAACTTTAATGTTATTTGTTCCTTTTGCAAATATAGGATCAAAACTACCTTCATTAAAATTTGATTTCGATTTTAATATACCTTCTTCTTTAATAAGTTCAACTGATGTAAGTAAATTTCCAGTCTGTGTTTCTGCTGGAATATTTGTATATGTTATATTTGTTATTTCTATAACAGGTCTTTTATTTAATATTAAATTTGAACTTCCATTACCTGAATGATATTCCTCTATTTCAGATATTGCATTTATTGTAAGACCCAATGCATTTTCAATATAAGGTATTATAAAACAATCTCTTCTATTTGATATCCATTCATCAGTCATTTCAGTATAAAATTCTACTGTTAAATCTACAGTTCCATCTGCTGTAGCATTTTCAGAAATTGAAATTTGACCAAGTACTCCAACCACATCTATAGATTGTATTATTGATCCAGAAGGAATTCCAACACCAGATATTCCCATTTGAGATTCTAAATTTCTTGTATCTATATCTGAAATAAGACTAGATTCATTAACAGTAGTACCAGATACAATAGTAGTAGACAATAAATTTATACAATATCCTCTAAGATATTTTCTTATGTCATTTGCTGTAGGTATTGGACAACTCATGATACTAATCTCCTTTTAATATCAAAATCTGATATAATATCGACACCAACTGTATCTGATATCGATCTAACTATAAAATCTGTTCCTTGGAAAAATTGTCTTCCTATTGAATAAGTTCTTTGAAAAGCACCTGTTCCTGTTGCGTTAACAGATAAAGTTCCTTGTAATGCAAAAGTTCCACCAACTACCCTAGCATATACTTCAAATGAAACTGATGCTTGTACTTTATTTGATGTACCTATTAATATATCAACTAATGAACCACGTTCATTTAATGGCATAGTCCATATTGCCATTTGTGTTTGATTATTTCCATTATCAATAAATCCACGAACTTTAGTCATATCATCAGGTACACCATCAGTAACAGTAGTATCTTCATAGATATAAATGTTTCCAATAACACTATCTCCAAGTCTAGTAATCGCTCTCCAAAATCTAAACCAATTAAGTGTTGATCCAAGTCTCAATTTAGTTTGACCTTCAATAGTTTGTGTATGTTCCTGTTCATAACCTAATTCATTTATACCACTTGTTAAAAAAGTCTGTGTATCAAGAATATTATCACTTGATATATAAAGTGGAACTCCTGCTGATCCTATTAATCCAGCTGTAAATATATAATCATTAGTTGGACCATTCCAGACATCAACTAATACATCTCTAGGAACATTCTGTCTTCTTCCAAATTTAGTATACGGAGTTCGACCAGTATATATTCCACTAGCTGATTCTATATAAGGATCAAAATGTGTATTCCAAATTCCCATTATTGCGCCCTCACAGTTAATTTGCTACTTCCAGTTAATGAAGTTTGTACAAGTCTTATAGCAGTAACTGGAATTACGGAATCTTGAATAGTATCATTTACTACTCCAAGCGCCCAATCCACTGGAACAACTCCAATATCATTTTTAACATTAGATACGATGTCTGTGGTAGTTTCAACCTTACCTCTTCCACCATCTGTAAAAGAAATAGAAACAGCAATTGTTATAACATCTTCTGGAATCAATATCCAACTGCCATTCCCATTTTCAGACAATGATTGTTCTATTTCATATGCAAATACTCTATCAGGACTATTTGGTTGTACTGTTACTACTTGCATATTAATAAAACTCATTATTATTCTACTTCCTCTGGAGGTTTAGCTTCGTAATAACCTTTTACAAGAAGTGCATCATATACTTCTTTCTTCTCGGTTTCTACGATACCTTCAACCACTTCAAGCTGGATTTCTTTTTCACCAACTGTAACAGCAATATTACCATCGATTTTTTCATCATCCTTATTATCAGGATGACCAGCAAAATAAATATACTGCTTTGGAGGTTCTTTTTTCTTTGATTCACCAACTGGCAATTCTGCGAATTCTTCAAACCCTGCTTTTAAAAGTGCCATTTTATAGGCATTTTTCTTTTTAACTGTCCATGATTTCGGAATTTTAAAAACTCCATCTGACAGTTCCACTTTTTTGTAGGTAGATTGTCCATTTTTATTCACTTCACCAATGTCAAGGGAAATACTAGATTTCCCCCGAACAGGTGTAGGGAACCGAAAACCTATAATAGCATCAGGACTATTGATGATATTTGGTTTCGGTCCACTATGAACAACACCAACATTTTTATCTTTTCGATTGAAAAGATCGCTTGACGTTTTTACACCCATTTAACTACTCCTTAAAGTGTTCTAAATCCTCTATGTAGTGCACAAGTTGCTTCGAATGCATCAATTAAAGCAGGATATGATTTAACTAGGAATGGCTGATTGTCATCGGTTTTAGCCAGTGGTTCAACTGTTGCTAAGCCTTCATATCTACTACCTGCACTATTTGTATAAGCAAGTTTACCCATACCCTGATATTCATCAAGATCCCAAAAGAAAATAACTTCCATTGGATTAGCTTCTGTACCTTTAAGAGGAACATCAGCCTGCATATGAGTTGGAACTGAGGAATCTGCTACCATTGGATCTGTTGTAAATACAATAGAAGTAGTATTACCAGTAATAGTTCCATCACCATCATAAGTAAAACCAGAAACAACAGTTTTTAATAGAGTTACATTAGTAGTAAGACCAACATAAACTTTATAAAATAGAGCTTCGTCATCACTAGTCAATGTCAATGTAATAGTACTAGTTGTTCCTGTAGTTATCTGACTTACTTCTGTAGCTACTCTCTGCTCACCATCCCAAGTTACAGCGGCAACTGAGAAGAAATATTCATCTGCGAGAATTGTACCACCAGATGTAGCTGTACCAGTTGTGACAGTTCCAGTCTGTTTAACAGGTCTAGTTGCAGTAGTCTCAACAATTGGAATGTCTCTATAAGTCTGGAGTCTCCAACCACCATCGATTTCAACAACATTTGTTCCACGAATAGCTTCTCTATTATCCCGAACCTGAGTATATAATCTGGAAAACAATGACAGCATTTCAGGTGACATTTCAAAAACTCTTCTATGAGAAGAACCCTGTTTCCTCATATTGTTGTCAATAATATCATCAAGAACTGACAATGTAGTTGGAACTGCTCCACCTTCAGCGGTATTTTTACGATATGATGCAATGAATTTATCCAGACCATCAAATGTATAAACATCTGCGTCCTTATTTCCATACAGCATATAAGTTCTCATATCATTACCGAATGCCTGAAGATGAGTTTCCATTTCAAATGCCTGAGCATCCATGAAATTTGCAGATGCATCCTGAATAAATCCAGTTACAGCACCTTTTCTTTTCATGATTTTCAGTTCAACAGAAGCTCTCTGAGTTGTACTATTTCTAGTAGGAGTTACTGAACTCTCACCCATAGCAGAACCGGGTTTTGGAAGAGCATTCAGTCTTACAAACTCATGAAATTTCTGATTATCGAATTTTAAAACTGGAATTGCCAATTCAGGAACCAGTCTTACCAACGTATTTGTGATTACTTCTTCAAGATGTTCAGGTATAATTGCCTGTCCAACTCCAGAAGCGGATGAAAAAGCTTTTCTAATTATGCTTTTATTTTCGGGAGTACCGAAAAGTCTATTAAAAGTTACTACGTCCATTTACTACCTCACTTATGATTTAATACCAAATATTGCAGGAAGTGAGTCTCTAAGTTCATCATGTGAACTTTTTCTTACATTACCCCATGCATTATTGTTATTGTTCTGAACATTCTGTCCACCATTCAAACTTTTAAGAACTGTTGTCAGTTCATTCAAGATCCCATTTGCATCCAAATTCTGAACGGGTTTGGGTCGATTGTCCAATGATTTCTGGACGTTTTCTGAAAATCCAATTCCATCAAGGATATTGGAAATAGCAGTATTCTGCTGATTCTGCTGATTAGCAAGTGATTTCATCACATTGGAAATTTCAGCAAGAGATTGTAAGACTGCTATATTTACCTGATCTCCACCAGCAGGAGCAGATTTCTGTACTGCCTGTGCAGGAGCAGATTTATTTGCACCAACTAACTGGAGCAATAGCCCAAGAGATTTTCCGACTTCGGAGAGATTTCCTTCTGTGATATCAGTGGGATCTTCCACTCTATCTTCAGCTTTTGTCTCCGGATTTGCTGTAGGACCATTACTTTCTTTCTGTGCAAGCATCATTTCAGGATCTTCTTCCTCATCTTCCGGGACTACTCCTGCCTGTGCAACTTCAGTATTTTCACCACCAGCCATTAACTGCTGAACCAGTGAACCGATGTTTTCAAGGACTGTTGTCTCTTCAGGTGACAAAGCCTTATTAACTTTATTATCAGCTAAACTCTTTTTCATGCATTTCCTCCACGCATTTTTGTTAAATTTTGTATCGCCAGTTGGAGTTGTTGTAAACTTCTCAATCTGGTCGAGTCATGATACACTTCATCACTACCATCGGTAGGAATGTTTCCATGGAAAATACCTTCATTCTGAAGAATTAAGTCCACCATTAAATCACTATATTCTTGGTATAAAATCTGTAATTTCTCTTTAGAAGTACCGAATTTATCCCTAGATAAGATTTCGCAAATAGCATCTTCAAGTTCAGATTCAATTGTAAATTTCTTCTGATAGAATGTACTACTTACTTCTGCCTGTCTTACCTTCTCATGTAGTCTCTCTCCGAGATTTTTATGAATTTTATCGACTACATCAGGAGGTATGACTCCAAGTGCCTTGTAAACTGATGTAGCAATAGAATCTTTGTAAGCTGGTCTTGGTACAACTACAACACCATCCAAATGAACAGCATTCATAACTCTTTTACCAGTACCATCAATACTCATAATTCCACCATCTGGAACTTCACCTTCTATACTAAATCCCTTTTGCTTTGGTTTTGTATATGGTGCAATTCCATTTACCTGCTTCCACAATTTATCGGCTTTTTCAAGTGTAACAGCGCCCATGTTATCAAGTTCATCATATAACCTATATTCAGTCATCCAATCTCCTGCTGGAGTGATTTCTGAATGTGTAAGTTTTCCGATGTCATCTACAAAGTTAACTCCATGTTGACCCTCATAAAGAAGGATATCCCCGGAATTAGCTTGTTCCTGAAATGATTTAATACAAGCTTCTGTCATGTTTTCACCATGAAGGTCTTTACGCATTCCAGATGAAATACCTACCAGATATCTCCTCTTTCTTCCACCTTCATCTTTCAATACTGCATGATTGTTATGATCCCAATCATTAGGATGAAATCTGAAACTAATCTTCCTAGATTCTTCCATATCTTCTCCTATTTATTAAATTCTGTAACATTGATTTTCACAGATTCATACTTTGGGTTTAAATTAATCTCAAGCTTAATACTGTTATTATACTCTTTCGAGAGTTCAAATGCAGTTTTCTTAAGTTTTTCAATTAATTCTTCTTTTTTACTCATTATATTACCTCTGCAAAATATTCTATGTCACAGTTACAACCAATTATTTGTTCAAGTCGTGCATTAGGGTCATGTGGTCTTTCCATAGGTGTAGTTTCCACAAGTCTACCATCTTTGTCAAATAATGGGACAAGAAATTTAACATTCTTATCTATTACCTGACCATTTACGACTCCATGTCCCTGTCTAGGAACTTTGGATAGAGATTTATTCTGTATCCATTTCTTTCTCATTTTAACATTTGGATTTTTCTTAACCAAATCATTAGTATAAGCTTCTTTTATATCGTTTATAGCGGACCTTGCTTCGGTCACTGCTATGGTTTTTATATTTGATGGAATCCCATATTTAGGATCTTTCTTAGTATAATTTTCAAAAGTTTCTGTAATCTTCTGTTGGAAAAGGTCTATTACCTTTGGATTGATAGTACCAGCTTGAGTACCTCTTCTTCTGATAAATGCTTGTTCATCAGTCTTTTTAGTTCTAAATTCATTAAGTGCACTGGTTAAATCTTCTGACAATCTATCTCTAAGAGTATTGGTGATTAGCTGTCCAGATTCTGCAGTCTTCTTTATATAAACCTGATTTTCTGGTAGAACTTCACTAAGATCAGGCATAGTAAATCGTTTCTCCTTGGTAGATACTTTTCCAAGTGCTTTTGACCAATGTGAATCTGATAATTTACCAGTTGTTTCAGCTATGTTTTTAGTATTCCGGGCAAGAATATCATTCATAAGAGTCTGATAATTAGTACCTGATACATCGTTTGGATTTATTCCGTATTTTTTAGCTAATCTGTTTAAGTAAATCTTCGCCATGATACTACCTCCTATGTTTCTTTTTAACAGGAACCTATTCTCCTGTAATTTCCTTAAATTTTTCCTACTACGGTGGTCCTTTAGTCCCCCCGGTGTAAAAGAGTGTAAGGAAAAGCCACCTTAAATATAATGGGTATGATTCTGTGCTGGTTTCACTTCAAAATTACTGATATCATGAATATGTTGAACTCCAAGTTCACCTACCATTCCGGTAGTTGCTCCATTTCCATCCCGGTCCAATTGGTAACTATGACTATGATCATCATTAGTTGATGTTACACCATTTTTTTGTAGTGCATCATGTACACCTGCTAGATTTTTATTAATTGTATTTAACGATTTCTGTACTGGATTATTCATATTTGACTCCTTAACTTCTCCAAATGTTTCATCAAGTTCATCATCAGAAAAATTATTTAATAAATCTCTAACATATTCATCAGATTGTCCACTCTCAATTAATTCATCTGCATTATCAAAACTAAATTCCAACATATCTCTTTTTTCTTCTTCTGAAAGATTATTAAATATTTCATCAATTCTATTTCCACTATCATCAGGTATATCATTCTGTTCTATCATATCTCTGATTTTCTCTGGAGTGGCATTTGGGTTTTCAAGTGGATTAATACCAAATTGTTTTTCAAATTCACCTGCAGTATCTTCAGTTTCGATACCCATACTCTGAAGAACTCCCTCCATAGCAGTCAATTTGTTATCTATTACAGATTGATCCTCTTCTGGAGTAGAAGGTTTAAGTCCAAATCTCTCTTCAGCTTTTGCACGTTCTTCGGGAGACAATTTTGCAAGTGCCTGTTCCATATTAGAGGTGAATTGATCTACTTCATCTTGTGCCTGTCCAAATTCAGTAGCTTCATCTATTTGATCTTGAGCCTGTCCACCTTCATCAGCATGCCATTCACCACCTGAAAATGTAGAAGGTTTACCGAATATTACACGCTTATCACCTTCACTAGCTTTTCTTACATAATTAAGATTTTTATTTATAGCATTAAGTGATTTTCTAACTGACTTTTGCATTTAATCCTCCGAATATCGTATCTTTAAAATCTTTAAGTCCATACATAATCATCCCACCATAAAATTTAGGACTATCATATTGATTTCTATATGCAAGCAATGCTTCATTAGAAGATTTAAATCCTAACATTACTTTAAGTTCATCAAATTCCCCGGTTTCCGGTACTACCTGTTTTACAATAAACACAAATTTTGATTCTTCATTTGGTCCAAGATAACAATCAATACTGTCACCATCTACAGCATTAGTATTAAATATATAACCATAATCATGGTACATTTTTACTTTCCAAGATTTTCCATTAGGATCTTTACCAGACCGAACACTACCTATCGGATTTTCAATACCAATTAACATACCTTGAAATATAATGTGATTTACTGGTCTATCTTCTTTCTGTACTGAAATACTACCAGTATTTTCAATTGGTGCTACCATATTAAGTATATCTTCTATCATTTCTTCAGGAGATCTTGAACTATCAAATGTCTCAGACAATACTGCTTCCTGTAAAATTTGATAATAAGACACTAAATCCATTTCTAAGGGAGAAGTCATAGAGTCAAATTCTGTTTGTGTTAATTGCTTTTCAACAATCTTAGACAATTGGTTTCTCCTGTATTGGTTTAATTCCCGGTGTAGGATCTTCTCCAAGTATTTCTTCTGCTTGTTCTTTAGTTTTACCAAAGAAATGTTTCAGCATAGCTACACCAGATGATCTTGATATTTCATTATTATTTACTTTAGAAACTATTTCAAGAGCTGATGTTACCTGAGCACCATTCATAGCAGTATCTTCTATAGGTTCTTCTTCAGTTACTTCATCAACTGTTTCTATAACTTCTGCTGGTTCCGGTTCTGGAGCTGGTGCTGGACCCTGTATATTAAATGGACTTCCTTGTGATCCATCAGGTGATTCCATACTTGCACCCTGTTCAGGTCTGTTATATTGTTCTTCAGGATAGACATCATCACCTCTAGCTTCCCGAATTTCATTTACTGCATAAGTTCCAGTCTTTATTTTCTTGTCTTCCAGTTCTACCTGTTCCTGTTCTGAAAGTCCTATATCAAATTTAAATTCAAAATCATAACCATATCGGTAAGGTAGGATATCACGATTTATAAATTCTTCGATCATCCCGATAATAGGTCCAATTCCCTTTTCCTGTTCAATTTCTTTCTGAACATCTGAAGTTTCTTTACCAGATGTAAATTCACCACCAGCCAGATTCACTTCCATATTAGTCATATTATAAATAAGTGCTACATCACGAAGCAATTTATCTTGTCTAGTCTGCTGTGCACCAAATGTGTCAGCTTTAGAAAGGTCTATCACTGTAGGAGTTCCAACTCCTGACAATGTTATAATAGCTTCTTGCCTAGCTTGATTAAGTTTAGTTTCAATACGTTTTTGTTCACCATCATTCATAGGCAATTCAAACATATTATCTGTAAGTCCACCCATAGGTGCTGGCTGTTTACCAAATGCTATTGCTTTTTCAGGAGGTTTTGTACCATCTGCCTGATCTGCAGACCTTTTATCAAATAGAATAGATTCAGCCACTTTATTAATAAGAGCTTCCAGTGGTACTTCTCCCATAGTCTGCCATGAAACTGGGACATATCGAAGATAGGAGATCTCGTTTGAAAAATAAGCTTTGGCTTCCAAGGAGGGAATAATTTGGAAATAAATTTCAGGTCCGCCTACATGAACTTGCCTATAAGGAAAAATTGTACCACCGGGAAGCATATAAAAATTTTCAAGTTTTGTATTATCTGTATTATATTCTTTATATATTCCATCAGATCCATGAATCATAAGGTCAATAGTTAGTTCATGTAAGAACCGAGAAAAATTCACTCCCATAGATGGTTGAGATATCCATTCCTCTATTTCCGTTGAAGTGTCTTCATTTGCCCTATCATTGCGCCTTCTATGTCTCCTAAGTGCAGAGTCGAAGTTAGACATATCATCTTTCAAACCGGGAAGCATACTCATTATTCTCTGTTTTATTTGGAAAGCTATTGTAAGCTCTTTAATATCTTTACTATCAGAAAATTCACTAAATATCTCTTTATATTCTTTAATTTCAGCTACAAATCTTTGATCATCTATATTCTTTTTAACTACTTTCCAGTTTAATGCAGAAACTCTCTTTGCTCTTGATGTTACAACACCCTGAAGCATTGATGATCGTTTGAACATCTCAATTCTATCTTGGATAGACAATGAAAATACTGGTCTTTGAACTGTTCCGGTAAGTATATTACCGTTTTTACCTCTACCTGATACTCCTTGAAGTTCAGTTATATTATAAATATCAAGACCTCTTCCATCCTGATCGATAGTAGGTCTTTGACCATGTGGTAGCTGATTAAGTTCACCAGATTCAGCCAAATAAGCTTTCTTAACTCTTGAATTTATATTATCACTCATTTATCATCCTCCGGTTTCTTAAATTCATGTCCACATTCAGGACAGAATTTACATACTCTATTACCCGGATAATAAACCGGGAAAGTTGGATAATGTTGTCCACAATTGGTACATTGGTAATCATAAAGCAATTCATCCCCATTAAGATTCATATAATTTGCTTTCATGACCGTTTCCTCTTAAGATAATCATTATATGATTTCTTTCTTAAATACCCACCTATTAAAGCACCAATACTTAACCCTATTACTAAAATTATCAATAAAATTTCTATCATGATGCCAACCTCATTAATAGATTTTTAGCTATCATTTCATAGCCTGATGCATGAAAGAAGTGGTCTGGTCCGGTTTCTACCCAATTGTATTTCTCTTTCTTCTCATCATAAACTCTAGTAGATGCTGTCATATGGTCATAATATTCTGGTATATCAGCTATATTTTTTGGTAACAAAGTATTTTTCAGTAATATAGATTCTTTAACATTATCCAGTGCAGATGTCCTATGAACTGTGATAGTCTTGGTTTCCATAGTGACTATATCTTCCTTACCTTCACCATAAAAACATCTAAATAAACCTTTATGTTTTGCCACAAGTCTTTTTGACATTCTCTGTTCTGGCATTGCATCTATTACACCAGCTAGAATATTAAATCTTTTAAAAAGTCCATTAAATTCTTCTTCTGTCTGAATAGCTCCAATAAATCTAGCTCTAAGTTTACCCTCAGGAGTTATACTAGATATTTTAACATGAAGCATTGTTCCAACATCACAACCCAATACACAAACTGAATCTGTATAAGATTCTGTCATAAAAAAGTCTTCTATACATTTATCAAGAGAACTTGTTGTAACATTTGATCCCTCTGCTGTATAAGGTAAACCAAAATCACCATTATAACATCTCTGGAGGACTGTCTCATTAGTCAATCCCTTATCAAATCTTTCAACAATCTCTCTTAATGTGACTTTAGTAGAAAATAATTTATTAATTTGGAGTCCTTCTTTCTTACCCTTAAAAGTTGGAACCCATTCTCCCGGTCCTCTTCTATGAACTGGTTTTCCACATTCATGACATATCAGATTAATATCCTGCCCGGAATCCCAATCAAATTTTTCATCACGAATAATATATTCATGTTCGTCTACCTGTCTAAGTAGATGTTTAAAAGGATCGGGTTGGATACGATGTCCACAATCAGCTTTAATATTCCACAAAGATTGGGATGATTTAAGCCACCTACCATGTATACCGTATTTGAGGATGGTTGGATTTGCTACTCTGAATTCTCTACGGTCATCGGAGTTTGATAATCTCTCTACCGCCATTTCCAAATTTCTCAAATCACATTCATCTTCTTCATCCACTATAAGGATATCGGCAGGATATTCAGTGAATCCTACAGTACTATTAGAACCAGTAAATGCTATAGCTCCATTCATGATATGTTTAAGGGACACTGCATCAGATGCTTTATCCAACCCGGAATTTAAGACTTGTTCATAAAAATTAGAATGTTCTATAGATTTATCAAATCTGTTTTTCACAAATCTGTTTACTAACTCTATAGTAGGAAGTGTATAAAATATTTGTTTATTATTCATAGCTAGAGAAAATGCCAGAACTATTAACCATTCTGTTAATCCAGACTGTGTAGATTTCATGATGTCTTTTTCATTTTCATCCAGATAAATATGTCTAAGATAAGGATAATTTACAAAATCAAGCATTTCATTTTTATGAGTCTTGTGGTGCTTTGATGCTAACCACATTACAGGATGATTTTTATATAGAAATGCTTCTGCTTTATTCAATTTATCTCCTCACAAATATTACAATCACCTTGACATTTAATACACCTTTCAGGATATTGCATAAACCTTTGTCCTGTGTCTTCCTTGAACTCTTTCTCCCCGGTGGACCTTTTGTACCCACAAATCATCGTAGCTACAGCGAAGACAAGAAACAATATAAAAACGATAAAAGCAAGAATATTATTCATTTTTCATCTCCGGTCTTTCTATCCATTTATGATAATTAGTCATTGGACCACAACCAGAACATTCTATAGTTGGAAGATCATGTGCTTTATTGCCACAACCACATGTAGTACAATTTTTAATTTCTTCTTTCTGTTCTTCCTTCGGTGGAGTCCATCCAAGTTCAATTAAAGCTTTTCTTAATTCACCATTAAGATTTAACTTTTCAACAATCGCATTTCTGAATAATTCACTTAAGGTCATTTTATTCTTCATTTTGATCTCCTAAACCTATACTAGCCATATTCTTTTTGAATTGTTTAGATTCTTCTTCAGTTAAATCCACATCGTGTATTCCAAGCGACCCGGATACTGCAACATTTTGTTTATTACCAAATTTAGAATTATCAACTCTTTCAAGATACCAAGCCGAAGCACGCCATTCTATCTTCCCGGCATCTACTATATTTTTAAGATTTTCGGAAATTGCAGTTGATCTACCTTTTTCACAGATCATTAAGAACTTTAATAATTTAATATCATCAGATTCTAATTCAGATTCTAATTTTGTTTCATTTTCTAATTCTTCTCTTAGGGATCTAGCGTCCCTTTTCCACTTATACCATGTACTCTCTGCCACGTCAACCAGAGGCATAGTATGTGATTCAAACATACCTTTATTTAGACACTCTTCTATTTTTTCGAGCTTTTCATCAGTAAGCTGTAATGCTTTTATCCACTGACCCATTATCTACTTCCTTCTAATGTCACATTAAAACTTTTACAGTTTGGACATTCAATATTATCATGTAAAATATCTTCTTCAGGATTAGTATAATCAAATTCTATTCCACAATCTTCACAATAATATTCATCTATAGTGACTTTCATTTCTGACCTGCCTGTAAGCGGTGATTTGAATTTTTATCTACTACCAGCATATTTCTAGGATTTATCTGATAAATAGTATCCTGTGTGTCTGGAGGAGTGATATTGATACCCGGATAAAGATAAATCCCACGATTAAGTAGGATTTGAGTTTCGGTTCGATTGTTTATAACACCAACGTCTATCATTAAGGTTTCTCCCTGCCCCTACTAAAAGTATAACACAGGGAACCCCTCCTTGTCAAGTATTCTTTTTCTTTCCTCTACTTTCTATCATATATTTACAACCAGCTTTAAAACCCCTCCACTGATCTTGAATAGATTGACATTGTTCGTCTAATAGAGGATCTTCTTCATAATACATATAATCTTCACCATCAAACCAAAGAAAATCTGGTATATCAAATTCTTCTTCAAATGCTTTTTGTATTTCAGTCATCTTTATCCCCTAAACAAATAATAAGCTTCATTCCAAGTGCTTCTGCCATTCTATGTAAAGTATAAATTTCACTATTGCCAGATTTATAAAGATGATAAGAAAGATTAGATTCTTTCATATTCATCCTTAAAGCTAAAGTTGCTGAATTTATATTTTGTAATTTCATTTCTTCTTTAACTTCATTTGTGAACATCTTTAATGGATTAATTCTATATTCATTCTGTTCCATTCTCTTCACTTAATTTCCTTCTCTGCACCACAAATATGACACCATAGAATTTTCTTATTTGAATTCATGAAGATAGTATGACCTCTTTCACTGGAACATCTTTTACATCGAACCATAGATTGGAACCAAGACCCATTATCATTACCCTCAAGTACTACAGAAATTGGAGTAGTACATCTTTTACCAAGTTTAGTTTGAGTCCTTATCATACTATTCTCCTTTTAATCTTCTAGTATCAAAATTTATAGAAATTTTATCATACCCTCCATAATTTCTAAAATTATCAACACTATGGGTACATAAATGTTCATATGAAATACCAATTGCCCAAAATGAAAATCCAGCCCTTATAAAGTATTCTTCCTTAAATGGTGTAAAAGTAAATGATACACCTTTTGTCATGAATACATTCTGGTTTACTTCAATAAACAATGTTTTCCATTCTATACCAATTCCTATGTTTGTACCAAAATAAATCCCATATGGCATTGATACTGAATCAGTTAACATTGGATAATATGAGAATTCACCAAATGAATAGAATCTAAAATCTCCAGAAAATAAATGTATTGGAATTAAGAATAAAATAATGATTATCAATTTTTTCATAAAGATCTCCTATATAAAAACCGGGAACTATTGCTCCCGGTTGGAAATGGAATACTTTCTCCTTTAAGAAAATATTTTATTTATTGGTTGCACTCATTTTGTTAATATCTGCCGGATTTAATCCGACGTGCACCTCTAATATTTGTACGACCAGTTCCAATTGTATTCTGTATACTATTCAACCTAAAAGTTGACTCCACTTCTTTAAGTGGCGGAATAACAATTTCGTCTGGCTTGATAGCCTCAATCAGAAATTGGTCAGTCATATACAGATCTGGTGTTTCTGATTCCTCCTTGCTATTGATAATACTGATTGCTGAAAATTCACCTACGGGTTCAACCAAGGTATGGTCTGCAAATAGCGGAATCGCTAAAACTATCAACAGTACCAGACTGAGTAAATAAACACCTTTCATAATGTTCTCCTTATTAATTTGATTTGTACCTTTGATATAGTTGCTCGGGTTCTATAAACCCTATTCACCTTTTAAATGTACTTATATATCAGACCGATTAACCCCGGCATACTGATATTTAGTTGGTATATCATCAACTATTAAATCCCAATATCTTGGATAATCAGCTCTAAATCTAGCTAAAAATTCTTTTGAACCAATCACTAAAACTGATATTTCCATACAAACTTCATGAGCATTATCAATTCCTTTCTCAGCAAGAAGAATATAAATAGGTTCTGATATCCAACATGAATCATCTATACTTTCTATCATAGCATATTTATTAATATAAAGACCATCTAATACTTTCTGCATCCGGGTAACAGCTTCATAAAATCCTGCTATATATTCAGGTATAAATCTACTTGATGCTGATCCAGTAAGATCCCTCTGATGATCCGATATCTGGTCCATATAAAATGTCATAACTCTAGGTGACAGAGCTTTCCACATAGATTTGATGTGTTCTGAGTTCCAAGGATTTCTTTTGTGTGGCATAGTAGATGATCCTACCTGATTCTTACCAAATGTCTCACGAACTTCATCTATTTCGGACCTCTGGAGATTTCGGAAATCATCAGCCATGTTAGCTATTATACCAAAATGAATATTAATTTCAAGTAATAATCTTAATATATATTCAGGTTCTATGATTTGAGAATAACAATCAGCCTTGCCAATACCAAGTCTTTCAAGTACTTCATGCTCAAATACTACAGCATCAGTTATTAAATTCATCCCTGCATAAGTACCAACTGCACCTGAAATTTTACCACCTAATAAACTAATTAAACCACGAATTTCAATCATACTCTTTTGTAATCTTGAACTATAGCTGTTCATTGTATGTGCAAATGTCATAGGAATTGCATATTGACCATGAGTTCTACCTATTTGAAGAACATTTTTATTCTTCATTGCTATAAGAGTAGTTTGATGATATAATACAGCAATTTCTGGTAAAACTTTTTCAACCATAACATTTTTAATCATTATGGAAAATGCTGTATCATAAATATCGGATGATGTAACTCCAAGATGTACAAGATGTTGTATGTCTTCCGGGATCTTTGATTTTATACAATTCACTATAGCTTTGATCTGATGATGAGTCTTTTGTTCTTCTTTATGAATATCCATTATCGTAGGAAATTCATATTCAACTGCATCTTTACCAATTCTAGATAAATGACTCTGGAGAATAGCATCTTCAACTTTCATGCAATATCCAATTAAGATATTTTCATCAAGTAATTTATTTATATCTGTTTTATATCTTCCATCAATTGGATTAATCATCTTCATTCTCCTCTTCTAATAATGTTTCAAACTGCTCAAATTCTTCTATTTCTTCAGCAGTCAACAATTCTTCTTTTCTGTCTTCACATTCAAGACAACCATTACATTCAATTGATTTATGGACTATACAGTGATAACTCATTTCTTTATCCTCATAATATATGGTATTAATATAGCAGAAGCTTCATCTTCATCGATGACATCTATATTGAGTTCAATATATATATACTCAATCAATCTCCGAATCTTTTCTTTCTTCCGAAAATGAGTGGATAAACCCTTCTCAATAGTTTTATATCCACCCCATCTGGAAGTCCATGTAGCAACATTGATAGTTGAACATTTTATTCCATACATTTCACAGATTCCAGCTAATTTACCAGATTGAAAAGTAAGAGATTTTGAAGTCTTGTAATTGTGCTGGAGATATTGATCTTCAATAAGTACTTCAATACCTTTTTGAAATGGTGTTCCTACTCTATAGTCTTCAAGAATACAAAAAAATTGTTCAACACCTTCCAATTTACCAAAATCTATAAGTTTATCATCTCTCCATATTGAATATCCATGGGGTTTTTTATCTCCGGGATCAACTCCTATATATATCATTATTATTCTCCACTACAAGTCCTTCGGAATATCCAGCTTCATGACCTTCATCCCAACCCTCTTTTCTTGTAGTTTCTGTACAATGAAAACATGGTTCAACAGTCAATTGGATAGATAATAAAGCTGGTTTAATATCTAATACCAATTCATTTCCACAATCTGTACAATACGTTTTAATTTCCATTTACTTTCTCCTTTATATGCTCATAGCGTTCTATAGGATACATTTCTAATTCAGATTCATCACGTTTTCTAATTCTGGTTTCTATTTCTGCATGACAAGGACCACAAGCATGTAATCCATTATCGGGATCAGTTTTATATTCAGGATATGTACTTCTTGCAAAGAAATGATGCACAGTCAATCTACCTTGTGTGTCACAACCGGGAACCTCACATTCATATTGTGCATTCTGTACTACTAATTGTTTAAATCTACTATATGTCATTTCTTAACCTGTTCCCATATATATTTGAGTGCTGATTCTTTGGCTTTGTCTATTGAATCATAATAGTTAAAAGCAAAAACTCTAATACTGTTCATAGCTTCTGTAAATACTTCTATACCTTCAATATTTTGCGCTATCTCTGCTATTTCTTTCTTATTAGCACCCTCAATAGCTCGCTGAAGGAGGAGAGGGTAATATATTGTTCCTTCCAATAATTGCCAATAAACACCGTCTTCATTCCATTCTGTATCAATAAACCTCAATACAAGATCCTTATTTATACTAAACCCTTCAGCCTTCTCACACATCCATTCAATAAAATCTATGTTCATCTTCCTGTCCTTTCCTTGGGTTCTCTCTGCATCATGGTCCTTTTGGTCCACCTTATCACAAAGAATCAAAGGAAAGTACCCTCCCGGCTAAAGGAGGGTAAATCTTAGTTATCTACTCCGTAGCATATACCACGATAATTGCAATACCGACACTGCCAATCTCCACCCTTCTGGACCAGAGTATTTGTCTTCGGATTAACATTTACATGATAATCACGTTCAGGTAATATTTCACCCTCAACAAAATCTTCAACCTCTTTACATGCCCGGACTATTTCACTGAAAACTACCTGTCTGACTTCAGCTTTACCACTGTTCATATGAAATAAAGTCATATCATCCTGATTTTCACCCATTTCGATAAAATAACCGAACATATAACCACTGTCTCTAGCTATATAGACCAGAATTACAAAATCAAGATCAAGCTCTGGATTTGTTAAATAAGATCTACACTGAAGAAGTGCTTCCAGTTTTGGACCATCTTTCTTGATGTAATTTGCACCATATCCGTAAGTAGATTTCCACTCACCAATACCACGCTTGCCATTGATATTCATGATTTTATCAATCCGTCCGGACATCGGCATTTCAAGACCGTCCACCGACCAAATTATTGGAATCTCTCCACCATTTGGATCAATAAGATCTTCTAATTGCATATCCGCAATTTCATCTTTGTCCGGTTCATATCCATTTGCTCTAGTGAATTCAACAATTTTTGACTGATTCCTTTCAGCAATTACCATATTAATTTTCTTGACATAAGCCACGAGTTTTTCATCGCTGGTATTAAAATCTTTACCATATACTCTGGCTAATGCCCGATTGAGAATACCATCAATCTTGTCATGAATAATATTTCCAATGTCCATTTTAAACAATGCTACCGGATCAATCGGATGTGATTCTTCTATACCAGACATAGCATAGAATAACTGTCTCTTACATTTACCCTGAGGAATTCCGTTCTCATAATACGGAAGACTTGAAGGATAATGTCTTAATTTCCGGGTTCTTGAGGGATTATCAATCGTCATCTGATCGAAAATCATTCCTACTACATCTACTTTTTCCATGAAATCTCCTATTTCAATTTATTTATTTTCTTCGTATAGGCATCAACCCTACGTCTGAATTCTTCACCAATTCCATTAGTATAACCCTTCTCATGGAATACCTCATTAAGTTTATCATCAAGATTAAACTCATTTATCAGATCACTTGCCACTATTCCCATGAGCAATGTCTCAAGCAGAGTAATGATAATCTTATCTGACATCTCATTATATTTTGCCTGATTCTCTGGCTGTGACTTTATATGACCACCCAAATCTCTAAGATCATTAAGGATATTATACATATCTAATGTCTTCTGCTTCACTTCTTTATAATTCATTAATTCAACTCCACTTTTCCACGAGGGAAATATTTAATACAAT
>Ga0070729_10001462_pt1 | contig 36178 bp, 33 predicted proteins | sample tdDd472_FD_66725 | JGI IMG/M metagenome (GOLD analysis project Ga0070729, IMG submission 66725) | Marine sediment microbial communities from the Atlantic coast under amendment with organic carbon and nitrate - tdDd47.2 | ecosystem: Environmental > Aquatic > Marine > Coastal > Sediment | place...
AATCTAAACTCGGCCTTTCAGCGCATGGCTCAGGAACCCAAATCGAAACAAAGGGAAACGGATAAAATTTACGAACTGGTCGTCTTGAATCACACATTTTTAACTTCGTTGGCTTCCTTAAGTACCTACATACAGCATCATAAAACCACGGCGGCATCCGAACGGTTCAGTATGGTAACAAAAAAAATAGAGGAAAACTTGAAGCGGGTACTCCAATGCCTAAAAGATAAGAAATACGACAGGGTACAGGCCACTTCTGAAAACGATCCTCTTTTTGAGGAACAGTTGCCTATATTCAATTCCTTAGGTATCAGCAACTTGGTGTCGAAGGACAAACAAACCGAACGTGATCTTCAAGAGACCCACTTAGTTTGGGAACAACTGCAATGGCTGTTTTCCTTAAGTGGTAAAATGCTCAAACTGACCGCATCAGTGAAGCTGAGGTCTGGCAACTAGACGTGTCAAATGTGCCAGAATGTTAACATTTCTATCTAGTGGACAGACATGATTAGCCGATAGTCGATAGGCTTGGAATAAATCTGTGCAGCGGCTCAGGGATTTCTCATTTCACTATCGGGAAATTCTTTCTGTAAGTTGATCCAAATAATACCTTTGTCTTCTAGTGCTGTAGTTTCCTCTTCTTGCAGAACTAAAGTCAGATTTTAGTAAATTGCCTCAGCTTAACACAAAAACGCCCTCCTCCAAAGGGGACGATTACATACATCCTGCTACTTACCGTTGACTATAACCAAAACCGGATCATGAGTAAGTCTTTTCTGTTTACTGGAATCTTGCTTTTTTTTCAATTTATTCTGTTCGCTCAAGACACATTGAAAATGATTGACAAGATTCCCATAAGAACTTATGTCACCAAGCCTATTGGTAATGAAAAACCTCCAATAATAGATGGTGACTTGAGTGATGCGGTGTGGAACCTAGTTGATTGGTCAGGAGATTTTACAGAAAATGAACCAGATAACGGGACGACTCCAAGTCAACAAACAAAATTTAGAATTCTTTACGACGCCAAATACTTATATGTCGGCGTTCGATGTTATGATTCAGATAGCAATAATATCGAGCGTAGATTGGCACGTAGAGACAAGTTCGCTGGAGACTGGATCGATGTTGATATTGATAGTTATAGTGATAAAAGAACCGCCTTTGCTTTCAATATGACCGCGGCCGGAGTAAAGGGGGATGGCTTTTTGGCAGAAAACGGTAAAAACTGGGACCCCAGTTGGAACCCGGTGTGGTACGGAGATGCCAAAATAGATAAAGAAGGATGGACGGCTGAAATGAAAATACCTTTTAGCCAAGTAAAATTCGGCAAAGCCAAAGAACAGGTATGGGGCCTTCAGATCAACCGAAAAATATTTGCCCAGGATGAACAGGCAGTATGGCAGGCCATGTCTCAAGATGCGCCAGGCTGGGTGAGCGAAATGGGGGTTCTTCGGGGCTTGATCGATATACAGCCCCAAAAACAATTAGAGATTCAACCTTTTATCGTCGCACAGCTGGATACTTACCCGAAAGAAGAAGGTAATCCTTTTCGTGATGGCAGTGATTTCAAGTTCAATGGTGGACTAGATGCCAAGATCGGTATAACCAATGATCTGACTTTGGATCTAACGGTAAATCCAGACTTTGGGCAGGTAGATGCCGATCCGGGCGCTATTGCCTTAGACGGATTCCAGATTTTCTTTGAAGAAAGGCGCCCTTTTTTTGTTGAGAATAAGAATATTTTCGACTATGCGTTTGCCACTGGGAATGATAATGTATTCTACAGTCGCAGAATCGGTCGAAGTCCACAAGGTGCTGCAAGCCTCGATAAGGGGGAATTTGCCGACGAACCCGTCAACACTACTATTCTGGGCGCTGCTAAGTTTTCGGGAAAAACGAAAAATGGCTGGTCGGTAGGCCTACTTGAAAGTGTGACAGGCGAAATGTTCGCCGAGATTGACAATAAGGGGGAGAGAAGAAAAGAGATGGTCGAACCACCTACGAATTACCTTGTAGGCCGCTTACAAAAAGATTTTAACAACCGTAACTCATATTTCGGCGGAATTTTTACCGCGACCAATAGAAACTTACCGCTTAATCTGGATTTTCTGCACATGTCAGCCTATACAGGCGGAATTGATTTTAGGCATAATTGGAAGGATCGGAATTATTACCTGGAGGGAAATTTCGTGACCAGTAAGGTCAATGGTAGCAAAAAGGCGATTGCCCATACGCAAAATAGTATTACCCATCTTTTTCAGCGGGTAGATGCGAACCATGTAGCCGTTGATCCGGACCGTACATCACTTACAGGTACAGGTGGAAAATTAGAGCTAGGCAAGGCTGGAGGAGGAAATTGGCGTTACAATGGTGGTTTCATTTGGAAATCGCCCGAACTCGAACTGAACGATGTGGGCTTTCTTCGACAGGCCGATGAAATCCGCCAATTTGCCGAAATTCAACGGCTCTTTTTAAAGCCCAACAATTTTTATAGAAGGGCCCAAGTCGGTCTTGAACAGTACACGACCTATGATTTTGGGGGAAATTACAACCGTATTTTATATGAATTAAGTGCTTATATAAACTATAAGAATAATTGGTCAACCGAGTTCGGAGCTGCCCATAAACCTCGTATCTTTTCGAATACCGCTTTAAGAGGAGGGCCGAGATGGCGTTGGTCCGATGAGAACTTTTTCTATTTGTTGGTCGGTTCTGATCGTCGAAAAAAGTTCAATTATACATTGGGGTATGTTAACAGCCAATCTAAACAGAACAATTTTTCATTAGAACGCTATAGTATCGAATTCAACTATCAACCTTTTGACGCCTTTAGTCTTTCCACCGAAATAGCGTATGAGGAGAACCCCAATAAAACGCAATATGTGACTGAGGTCAGTTTTGAAGGTAGCCCCAGATACATTATGGCCCATATCGACAACCGAACTTTTAGTACTTCGATCCGCTTTGATTACAGTATCAATCCCAATTTGTCGATTCAATACTATGGTCAGCCTTTTATTTCTAGTGGTATATATTCTGACTTCAACTTTGTGAACGATCCCCTTGCCGATGATCTGGGGCAAAGGGTAACTTGGTTGGGTTCCAATCAGATTACAAGGTCGATGGACATTGGTAATTATCGAGTAGATGAAAATCTTGATGGTACTACCGACTACGAGATCGGCGATCCCGATTTTGTGTTCGTGCAATTTCGTTCCAATTTAGTTGTCCGCTGGGAGTACGTTTCAGGATCTGAGATTTTCTTGGTATGGTCGCAAGGGATTACTGGAAAGGGTGACCCCCTAGACGCTCTAGGAAGAAATCTTGATGGCCAGCTATTCGGTAAGAAAAAAGACAATACCTTTCTGATCAAGGCGACCTATCGTTATTTTTAAGCCCATAAAGCCTTCAGCTTTCATCTGATAAACCCTATTTGTTTAGTAGTATGGACTTTAAATGTCATTACTTTGTAATTTGCGCTTATCTCGGACAAATTTATCCGCTTTTAAGCTAAAACCTGCTTATCTTTGTTAAAATAAAACAACTCACCTATGTTTTCAAAGGCATGCGAATACGGAATAAGGGCGGCTATCCATATTAGCCATCAATCACAAAAGGGTGAGCGAGTGAGTCTCAAGGAGGTTGCCCAAGCCATTGATTCTCCAGTAGCATTTACGGCAAAAATACTGCAATCTTTAGCAAAGGAGGAACTCATTATTTCCTCTAAAGGGCCAACAGGCGGGTACGAAGTTCCGATGGTGGAAGGCTCCAAAATCACTTTGCTCCAAATAGTCAAAGCCATCGATGGCGATAAAATTTATAATGGGTGTGGCCTGGGCTTAAAAACATGTAATGCATTAAAACCTTGCCCGCTGCATGATCAATTTATAGTTATTCGAGATGAGTTTAAAGCTATGCTGAAAAACACCAGCATTGAAGAGTTAGCGAATGGATTGCATCAAGGGATGTCATTTTTAAAACGATAGTAAGAACCAGACAAGATTATCAAAACAATCAGGCGAAACCACTTTCATAACTGTAGCATGAAGCTAAAACTTCAAGACATTTTCATTGTACCATCTAAGCAACGACGGTATACCAAACAGGAACTATTTGGCTTAAAAATAAGCAGCCATTTTATCGATGATATGGAGGCCTGGCTAGGTCTAAGCTACTGGGAAAGCCACCCCCGTGAAGGTAATGTGTGCTTTGCCAATACTAGAGACGTTCGAGCTGAATTTAGAACCGTTTTTTCCAAAGCGGACATTATTTACTTAATCAGTGCTGTGTTGCAGAAGAACCATTTTGATGTAGAATCAGATGCCTTTCTTTTCCCTACACAGGCTACAAGCTTTTGGTTGTTAGTAGAAAAAGGCCGCCAATTAATATAGAGCAATACTTTTTAAAATCTAAAAATAGAGTAGTATGAATATTTCAAAGGAAAATATTGTGGGAGAAATTGTGGCACAAGATTATCGTGCCGCCTCCATCTTCAAATCCCGTGGAATTGATTTTTGTTGTAAAGGAAATAGAACCATTGGTGAAGTTTGTGAAAAAGAAAATATTGATGCTAAGGCATTAGTCACTGAATTGAATCAACTTAGTCTACAAAATGGGCAAAAATCTATTGATTATCAATCGTGGGACATGGACTTGCTGGCTGATTACATTGAGAAAAAACACCACAGATATGTGACGGAAAAAATTCCCGAACTTAAAGCCTATTTGAATAAAGTGGCTAAAGTACATGGTGCTCGCCACCCTGAATTAATTGAAATTGAAAAACTATTTGTGGCCTCCGCTCAAGAACTTTTAGCTCATATGAAAAAAGAGGAAATGGTCTTATTTCCTTATGTGCGGAAAATGGCAGTAACTACCAGTCTGCAAAAACCTCCCTTTGGAACCGTGCAAAACCCCATTGCAATGATGATGCACGAACACGATAATGAAGGGAATAGATTTAGGAAAATAGCAGCCTTGAGCAATAACTATACCCCGCCCCAGGATGCCTGTAGTACTTACAAAGTAGCATTTGCTCTACTGGAGGAATTTGAGAACGATCTGCACCTGCATATTCATTTGGAAAACAATATTCTTTTTCCAAAGGCCATTGCGTCAGAGCAAGAAGTAAGTTATGCCTAAGAGCTTGTTTGGAGGTTGAGTTTGGAAGCGAAAATATTCAGTTAAGGGTTCTCACAAAGCTCATTTTTGAGTGCATAGCATTGCTACGGACGAAAAAATAGCTGTAGAGAGGTTCCTTAAATGAATATTTGCAGCCCGAATCTCTACTTCCAAACAAGCTCTAAACTAATGAAATAACCGATATCACTACAAGGGTAGGCTCCTTTCTAGGGCAACCGCATCAAAGCCATTCTCCAAATTTGTGAAGCGGCGAAGTAGTGAAGTGGTGGCATTCTTGACGGAGAACTAGCCCGATTTTATATTTTGCATATCGAAATATTTTCTTTATCCGCTAAGGACTCACCATTTCACCTCTTCGCCACTTCATTATTGCAGCTTAGCATTTTGATGCGTTTGCCCTAGCTCCTTTCCTAGTTCTTTACAGAATTCTCGTTTATCTTTATCAGATGAAAATTTTGGTTATTGAAGACGAACAAGGCTTACGGGATGCCATCAAAGATTCTCTGCAAAAGGAAGCCTACCTGGTAGAAACAGCAGATGACTTTAATACCGCTTATGAAAAGCTATTCATTTACGAATACGATTGCATCCTGTTGGACATTATGCTTCCCAATGGGAGTGGCTTAGATATTTTGAAAGAACTAAAGAAAGCTAATAAGACAGAAAATGTCATCATCATTTCCGCTAGAGACTCTTTGGAGGACAAACTTACAGGTCTAGCCCTCGGAGCAGATGACTACCTGACGAAGCCTTTTCATATTGCCGAACTGAACGCTAGAGTAAAAGCGGTTTTGCGGCGTAATAAATTAGAAGGGAAGAATATCATTGAATTAGGGAATATTTCCTTTGATTTGGAGGAGCGGCTTTTATTAGTGGAAGAGCAATTGGTTAATTTAAACCGTAAAGAGTTCGATATCCTCAAATATTTCCTGTTTAACAAAAACCGCTTAGTCACTCGAACAGCATTGGCAGAATATGTTTGGGGCGATCATATTGACCAGGCAGATAATTTCGATTTTATTTACTCTCAAATTAAAAATATCAGAAAAAAACTAGCAGATTCAGGAGCAAAAATTGAAATTCAAGCCGTATATGGAGTAGGGTATAAAATGGTTGAATTATGAAATTACTGAACCAATCTTTGGTTTATATATCTATCCCCATCTTCCTCATTATTAGCCTTTGGGCCGTTGTTTTTTATTTCAGCATGCTGTATGAAATTCATGATAGTATTGATGATGGACTGGATAACTATAAATTATTGATTATTCAGAAGTCTAAAAGAGATGCTACTCTCTTGTCCAAAACTGATTTTGACGAGAGTAACTATGCCATTCGGAAAATTGACCCACCCACAGAACCGATCAGTAAAGACCTTTACAAGGATACGCTGATGTATATGCTGAATGAGCAAGAAATGGAACCAGTAAGGCTGCTCACTACTACTTTTCAGCATAATGACCAGTACTATAAACTAAAGGTTATTTCTTCTATGGTCGAGGAAGACGACCAGATTAGGAATCTATTTTGGGCCAGTATCTGCTTGTATGTTCTATTACTTACCAGTATTGTTGTTATTGATAAAGTTGTGCTGCAAAGGCTATGGAAGCCATTTTATAGCTTTTTGGAACAACTCAAAAACTTTCGAATAGACCAGGGGAGTACTATTCCTAAAATGCAAACTAAAACGCAGGAATTTGTGGAACTTGGAAAGGCGACTAACACCTTAATTAATCGTAGCTTGGGAGCCTATCATCATCAAAAACAGTTCATTGGTAATGCCGCTCATGAACTACAGACTCCCTTAGCCATTATTACCAATAAGTTAGAATTGTTGTTGGAAGAAAATAGGTTAAATGATACGGATGCTGAAACCATCGCTCAAGTAATGCAAACGACTACTCGCTTGATACAATTGAATAAGTCCTTGCTGCTTTTAAGTAAAATTGAAAATAAACAGTTCTTTGATAATCAAAGCCTCTCTCTTAACCAACTGCTTCATCAAGTGGTAGCGGAACTAGCTGATTTTAGGCAATTTAAAAATATCGCCCTTACAATTGATGAGACAGAACTAGTGGAGGTGACGATGGACCCACACCTAGCTTATATTTTAGTTGCCAATTTGATCAAAAATGCCATTTTCCATAATACCGAAAATGGTCAGGTATGCCTGATGATTGGAGGCAAAACTTTGATCGTCAAAAACACTTCATCCGCTGGAAAACTAGATGAGCAGAAAATGTTTAAGCGCTTTTATCGGGCAACGAGTAAGAAAAAAAGCACAGGCTTGGGGCTCCCCGTTATTCAGGCTATTTGTAACTTATACCATTTTTCGATTTCTTATTCCTACACCAACGAGCATTCCTTTAAAATTACATTCACATAATTTTTTTGGGTGCTTTTATTCCCAATTCTTTCCAGCTTTACCCACTATTTTTGTGGTATTACTTCATAGAAGCGCCCGTGAAGGAATACTACACAAGGAAGCAATTCCTGGCTTTAATCCTTTAAACCCTCAACTTTTCAACAGGATGCCTACTTGTATCGGCAAATAATAACAACATGGATTCAATTAAACCACTTATCATTTCAATGGTTCTCATCCTTACCAGTTCGATGCTGACTTACATCTTTGTAAATAGTAATAAATTAACAGATACCTATAAGATCGGTTCTATTGTTGGATATGACCTCAATAGCCCGGAAGTCCAATTAGAGCTGCCTAAAATATTGCATGAAATATCGGGACTGACGGATATTGATCGCAATACGATTGCCTGTGTCCAGGATGAAGAAGGGCTGGTATTTATCTATGATTTGCAAAAGAACGAAATAAAAGATCAATTTAAATTTGCAAAAAATGGCGATTATGAAGGGATTACCCGAGTCGACAACACGCTATACATTTTGCGAAGTGACGGAAAATTATTTGAAATACAAGATTATGATAGCAAAGACCGACGGGTGAATGAGTATGATACGGAAATTCCCATTAAGGATAATGAGGGGCTAGGAGCTGATCCTGCTAATAATAGATTGCTTATTGCCGGAAAAAGTGAGCCCAAAGGAGAAGCCTTTAAAAATAGCAGAGCTATTTTTGCTTTTGATTTGAGCACTAAAGAGATAGTAGAAAAACCTGCTTATCAATTCCATAGAGCAGAATTAGCAGAATTTGTGCTACGTACAAATACAGAATCAAAAGGGAAACCCAGAATAAGGATCAATCCCTCCGCGATCGCCATCCATCCCTTGACTAATCAGCTGTACCTATTGTCTTCAAAAGATCACTTAATTTATGTATTCAGTGCAGAAGGGCAGCTTGAAGCTGTACATCAATTAAATAAGAAATTGTTTAAGCAAGCAGAAGGTATTACCTTTCTAGATAACGCTGACCTGATCATTTCAAATGAAGGAGGAAATGGAAAACCGACACTCCTATATTTTACTTATACTAAATAGTGTCGCGTATGAAAAGTTAGGGATAAGTCAGGGCAGAAATTCTTATATTGTCAGTATATTAGACCTCACAACATCCATCTTTTTTCTCCTATATACCCATTTTAGAATGAGTAAAATGAAAAATGTATTATTCAAAGAGAAACAGCGCTATAATGATAAGGTCGTTATTGCTGTCTTGGGTATGATAACCCTAGGGGCGTTTGTTTTGGCCATAAAATTTTTAATTCAACCGGAAAAGAACTATGCTACCTCCATCCTTTTGTTGGTGCTGTCTTTTTCATTTGGTTTGCTGATCTGGTGGTTGACTAAACTAAAACTGAAAGTTATCATCAATGACAAATACATTCAGTTTAAGTTATCTCCAATACATGGGACAAAGCGTACGATTTCGTGGGAAGACATTGACCAGTGTGATATTGTAAAAACGCCTCCTGCTGCTCAATGGAGTGGCGGAAATATTACTTACAACCACGAAAAAAGAATCTCCTTGACGGGGAGAAATGGACTGGCCCTACGGACTAAAAAAGGAGAAAACTATTTTATAGGGTGTAAAAATATTGAAGAACTAAAAAAAGCTTTAGAGAAAATTGATTTCTCCTAATTGCTTGTTTTTCAAACATAGGGTTTCTAAAGCCTTAACGGATTACTGATGATTGTCAATGGCATCAATCCTTGCTACTGAACAAATTATCATCTTTCGGTTTATAGATAACGATGATTTGAATTAAAATGGCCAAGAAAATTAGTACATAAATTTCTATCTGCGTGAATACTTCTACCGAATTAATAGCTTCTTTACTTATGAACACCTGTCTTCTACCTTCTTCCAATTGAATTTTTGATAAATCATAAAGGTTATCTTTGACCTTCATTAACTGTTTCTCCACCAGGTCCTGATGGCTGATCTTTTGTTCGAGTCTATTGATTTCGTACGCTTTCAATTTATTTAAGTTGAGCTCTAAGTCATCAAGCGTTCTTTTTTCATCAACAGTCAACCTTGTATCAAGGAATTTTAATATCAACTCATCTATTTTTTTATTCACCACTTTGTTTTGATTTTCTAAAAAATCAAAATCTGAAAATGCATTCGCCATTTCTTTTTCCTGAACGAGAATGGCCAGTTCAAACACTATGTCTTTAGCAATAAGGCGGTCTTCATAAATGGTTACCACCGAATCTTTCACTCTTTTAAAATTGTTTCTATCAATTAAATTAGTGGCTACGATCAAAAAAAATACCAATGATATACCTAGGGCCCATTTTATTTTATTGTAAAATGCCATATTTAAAAGTGTTGTCTACTAAGAAGGACGAGATATAGTTAATAGAAACATCCCTCTATCTATGTAATTAGATTAAGGAAAAGAAATATGCTCCTAGTATAAGAAACAAGTAAATCAGCAAGGTATAACTCTAGGAAAAACGGTAATTTAACATCCGTATAAATACGGGCATAAACTTTTATCGTATGACCAGTACAGAAGGTATGTCCCTGTAAGAGACTAATTTTTCTGTCACACTACCGAAGACAAAACTATTAAGATCAGATCGTCCTTTGGCACCAGTGATGATCAGGTCGCTATTTTCCTTTGCTGCTATTTTCCTGACATATCCAGCAATATTGAAATCATCATTCATTAACATGTTAAATTCAAAGTCTGTTTTTGCAAGTTGATTCCGATGTAGGAACTGATGATAGATTTCCTCAGCGGATAATTTCAATTGCTGGACGATCTCCTCCTTATTCTTATTGATCCGGTAGGCGGTAATCGGAACGTCAATCAGATGTAGAGCCGTGATCTTCACCTCTTTTAATTCCTCTTTTAAATGGAGGGCTGCTTGTAATGCTCTAAGCGAATAGGAGGAAAAATCTATAGGAACCAAAATGTTTTGGGTATTAGTATTCCCTTTTTCAGTTACATATAGGATCGCGGACTTTACCTTTCTGGCAATCCGTTGAGCAATAATACCGCTACCCCCGCCGACCTGTTTTTTGCCTAGCACCAACAAGTCTGGTAATTCTGCCTGGATAGTAGTCAATAACTTATTCTGCGGCTTCCCTTCTATGATATGTAGATTCACTTCAAGTTCATCTAAATTGGCAAAAACAGTTTTAATAGTATTTAGCAACTCCCTTTGTTGTTCTTGGGTAAGAAACAATTCCTTCCTAAGGATTTTCTGAAGATCATAGCCGATCAGATGTGGAGGAAAATAGTAAGGCACGACGTGTAGAAAATCGGCAGAAGTAACACCAAAATGCTTAGCAATGACAGCACTGTATTGAATCAGTTTTTCATCGAAGGAGGACCGGTCGAGGGCTACTGCTATTTTTGAAAAGTTCACCTATCTTGATTTGTAAGTATTACTGGGTCGGGAAAACCAAAATCGGAATATCATATTTACAAAAAAGGCGAAGAACATCACCCTTAAAGAAGCTAGTGAATATGGATGGCTCATTATCGACGACAATGATCAAGTCTATTGACTTGGAATCGTAGGCATCGTCTATTTTTTTTAGCAGTTTTTTATCATGACTATTCTCATAGGCAACAATATTTTTCCAAAAAGCTGAAAGAAAATTTGTTTGTCGCAAGGACTTCACTTCTAGGCTTTCAGGTTTGATGCTGAGTTTTTTTAGCCCCAGTGCTACCACTTCCGATTCTGTTGCCCTTCGCTTAATGTGCCAAATCCGTTGACTGTCTTTCAAGCTAAAAGAAGTGCTGGTAATCGGCATAATCAATACGGGGCAGTGTGCTTTGGTGGTAATGAAAAGTTTCTTGTCACTAAAATAGCCGTTTTTTTTCGAAGGGTGCTTTTTCCGACTCATGACCATTAAATCATAGAGACTGCTCATCTGGTCAATGGCTTGGGAGGTAGTCCCTGCAAAGGCAAGAAATGTGGCCTTTACGTGAGGGGCTTTAACGTGTTTGTTGTAAAATGCACTCAGCTTTTCTCGTATTCCAATCGCATACTTTTTTTTGCCGAAATTGTATTTTCTGCCATATTCTTGTACAGGATACATATTCAGTAATGTCAGTGATGATTTGTCATAAAGAGCGACGGCGTGGTGAAGTGCGTTGCTCGATGACTTGGAGAATGAGACCGGAACGAGAATTCGTTTCATAAGCGTTGGGTTTTTGTTTGATTGCTATGGCTAACTGTCTGTTCAATGTAAGGGTCGTCGTTTGATCATTCCTCCTTTAGTGTCCTTGACCGGATATTGAACGATAAAAGCTTTGGCATCAATTTTTTCAATTTCCTGCAATAATTTCGTGACTTCTAAACGCGTGATGACGCAGAAAAGAATGCGTTTGTCTGCTACATCGGTGTCTTTACCCCCAAAGCCTTGGTCAGATTTAAAGACCGTAACACCTCGCCCCAAGTCATAGCTGACCTTATGTTTGATTTCATCAGCAGCATCCGAGACTATCATGACTCCAATATATTCTTCGATTCCATTTATGATAAAGTCTACCGTCTGGGAGGCCGCCAGGTAAGTCAGCATGGAATACATCGCTGTTTCGATATCTACAAATACCGCTGCAAAGGAAAATAGGATTACATTAAACAAGGCAATAAAATCGCCAACAGTTAAACTGGACTTCCTACTGACCGTAATGGCTAAAACCTCTGTCCCATCAATAACTCCTCCACCTCGAATGGATAAGCCAATACCTGCCCCTAAGAAAAAGCCACCAAATACAGCTATTAACAGTTTATCTTCTGTGATAGGTGGAAACTCAATAATATGAACTAAGACAGCCAGTCCCACAATAGCTAAGGCACTCTTTACCGCAAATTCCGGTGATACCTGTTTGATGCCAATAAGTATAAATGGTAGATTGACCAGTATGATGAGAATGGATAGATCAATACTCGTTAGAATTTGGGTCAATAGCGCAATTCCCATCGCACCTCCATCAAAAAAGCCATTAGGTAATAAGAAACCCTTTAAGCCAATACCTGCCATCCCAACACCGGCAGATAGCAGTACAACATCTTTGATCTTATTGCGAAATTCAATTCTGCCTATTTCGTTTACAGTTGTAAGCATGTATTTGGTTTTATGCTGTAGTTCTAAGCATCGTAAATGCAAAGTGTTCTAGCATTTTTTTCACCTCATCAAAATTATCCCCCTTAATAGACACTTCGGTTAAATCAGGAAAATATAAGGCATAGTACATATGGCGATTTGCCATTTCGAAAAGATTGTTTGCCAAAACAGTAGGATAGGGGAAGTTAGGGGATATTTCTGTAATAACTGCTGAAATCTTCTTGATTAGCATTTTTAAGTTTTGAGGAGAGGCTTCATTTTGATCGGCTATTTTTTTTGTATGATATGTTCTGGAGCCTTCTGAAAAGATGAGGCGATGCAAACAATTTTTGTTGATATATTCAATAGGGAGATTATACTTTGAGGCATAGACAAGGATGTTTATAATATTTTTTAATCGCTTCTTTGGGTCTTCTATGTTTATTGTATAGATGTCAATCAGGTACGAACCCCATCCCAAATACAGAGAGACCAGATAGTTCAACAACATATGTTTATTCCTAAAATAATGATAGATGGAGGTTTCGGATGATTCTATCCGCTTTGCTAGGCGCTTAAAATTGAAAGCATTGAACCCCACCTCATCTAGCAATAAAATGCTGTGCCTAATGATTTCTTGCCCAAGTGAGGTTTCCTGAGGATCTCGAAGGTAGAGTTTTTCGTTTAGCCTGATTTTTATGCTTATTGGCATCTGTGCTTGATGGATTAAAGGACTCAAGAATTATAATTTTCCTTCGTTCCTACAAAAATGAAGTGGAATTCTGTAAAGATTTGGGAAGGAAAGTTAAGTAATGAAGAATAAATAATTTGGGCCAAGGAGCTAAATATTTTTTCATCAGGCTAGGTGTGAAGAATAAGCATAGCCTAGCTACGCGAATGATGAACAACGACGGCTGGTGGAAAAAGATAACGCTAATTGGTCTTAGTTATTTATTTTTCATTACTTAGGGGTTCGCGGCTAAAGACTTATCTTCGCGCCTATGATTGAAGCATTCAAAGCGAACCCGCTCCTTTTGTTGTTTATCGTCTCTGCTATTGGCTATTGGATCGGTAGCATACGCATAAAAGGAACGAGCTTAGGAGTGGCGGCGGTCCTCTTTGTAGGCTTGGGATTTGGCGCCATTGATAAGGACTTGATGGTTCCAGAAATCGTTATCTTTCTGGGGCTCAGTATCTTTGTCTATACGATTGGCCTCAGTAGTGGTCCTGGTTTTTTTGCCACATTTAAACGGCGGGGATTTCGGGATATCCTCTTTGTTATCTCCATGTTGACGCTATCCGCAGCTATTACCGTAGGCCTATTTTTCTTATTCGATCTCGATGCAGCTACCGCTGCGGGGCTATTTGCGGGAAGTACGACTAATACGCCAGCACTAGCTGGTCTCTTAGACCTCATTCAACGCACCGCTCCTTCCCAGGAGCTTAGCAATATTGCTCAAAATGCAGTGGTCGGTTACTCGCTATCTTACCCGATGGGAGTTCTAGGTGTAATGTTCATGATTGCCCTGATGCAGAAGGTGTTTCGGATCAATTACAAAAAGGAAGAAGAGGATCTTCAGCAAGACTACCCCATCAGTGAAATCATCACCAGTCGGACCATTTTAGTCACTGAGGAAGAGGCCATCGATATGGAAGTGCGTAAGTTATTCCACCGCTTTCATGGGCGCATTGTCTTTGGTCGCTTGAAACGAGGAGAGGAGGTCACTTTAGCTTCTTGGGATACTCGCCTACAATTGAATGATGAAATCGTAATCGTAGGTGGGGCCAACGTAATGGATAAAGTCACTAACTTTCTCGGCCAATCTTCGGCCAATCCGCTCGCTTATGATCGTCGAATGTACGATATCCGCGGGCTGTTCGTATCCAATCCTAATGTAGCGGGCGAAAAAATTGCTTCGCTTAATTTGCAGGAAAAGTACCCCGCCGTCATCACTCGTATTCAGCGAGGTGATGTGGCCATCCTTGCCAATGGCGAAACCATCTTGGAATTGGGCGACCGCATCCAAATTGTGGCCCGGCGACAAGATATGCCAGCGATTAATTCCTTCTTTGGCAATTCCTACGAAGCCCTTAGCCATATCAATCTATTTTCCTTTGGCGTGGGCATGGCCTTGGGTTTGCTGCTGGGCATGGTTGACTTCAACCTACCAGGGGGAATCACCTTCAACCTAGGATCAGCAGGCGGACCGCTAATTGTAGCCTTATTCCTGGGCTACCTCCGACGAACGGGCTCTATTGTTTGGACACTCCCCTATAGTGCCAATTTGAGTTTACGGCAGTTCAGTCTCATTCTGCTATTGGCGGGCATAGGTATTCGTTCTGGGCATACTTTTCTAGCCACTTTACTCGAAGGTGGAGGTCTTCTTATTTTCCTATGCGGGGCCATCATTAGCTTGGTGAGTGCTTTCGCTACACTTCTTATTGGATTCAAACTCCTGCGGATACCTTTCAGTTTTCTTACCGGAATGGTAGCTAATCAACCCGCTATTCTGGATTATGCTTTGCAGGAATGCGGCAATAAACTACCGACTATTGGTTATACCTTAATGCTTCCTATTTCGGTGATTACTAAAATCTTGGTGGTACAGATTTTGTATGCGATCTTGAATTAGGGCTTGTTGCGCATGGTGGCAGGATTGTTGGTGAAGAACACCAATAATGGCGGGTGTTTTATTTATTTTCATTACTTTCAAAAACAATTGAAAATAAAATTCGTTATACTTAAAAACGATACCTATGTATGCTTGGCCTTATTTCCCCGACAACCATCAACTGGCTAACCTATCTGCTCGGCTCCAGCTCCTACCCCACTCCTATCCCGAGGTAGGGCAATCCCAGCATGCCTTCCCAGCCGGCTATGATCATGATCGCAATCAAGTTTACCTTGGAGAAGGTCAGGTGACTTTCGAAAAAGCCAAAACAGCTCTCTCACAGTGGCAAATGTTTCCTTCCCAGTGGACCAAAATATACCCAATCGATGCACCTATTCAGAAGGGGCAGTTAGTCCTCGTTCTATTCCGCTTATTCGGTCTCTGGTGGGCCAATCCGTGTCGAATCATCTATACGGTAGATGAAGTCCATCGCTACGGATTCGGGTATGGAACAGTACAAGGACATGTAGAAAAAGGAGAAGAATATTTTGGGGTCTACCAGGACGCAGCAGGCAAAGTGTGGTATGAAGTCAAGGCCTACTCCAAACCAGGGATATGGCTGACTCGACTTACCTATCCGCTAGCCAGGCGTTTTCAGCGCCGATTTGTCAAGGGATCAAAGGCGGGAATGGTAGCTGCTGTCGGATCCATCCAGGAGTCAGCGCCCACATCCTATTCCTAACTACCCCCTTTCTTGTTTTCTACTCAATCATTCCCCATGAAAACCATACACTACTTTTTCTGGATCAGGCTTGTAGCGGCTCTCTTCTTTATTTTCGTATTAGCCCCTTCTTCTGCTTTCAGTATCAGCTGGGTGCAAAGCCTCTTGGTACTAGCTCCTCTTCTACTCATCCCCCTTGCTTACCCCCTGATCAAACCTAGCCAATCGTTTTCTCTCTCACTCTTATTTGGAGGACTGGCTTTCGGTATTTCTTATCTACTCCCTCTGGGCTATTGGGCCGCTGGCTTGGCTTTGGTTTGGCTCCTTTGCACCCTCCTATTGGCTTGGAATCAAATCCATCATTATCGCCAACAACAAAAAGAAAGTGGAACTTCTTATGCCGGTTTAGCGGCCTTCCTCTACCTTCCCATTGGTGCTGCCTGGGCCTTGGCTGATCGGCTAGGTCTGCAGCCTATGGGCTTTCAATCTACGATCGTACTGCTTACCGCTGTGCACTTCCACTATGCTGGCTTTTTATTACTTGTGGTTGGCCATCGCATTCTTACTTTCTCCCCGCTGGCTTATAAAATAAGCTGGGATTTACTACTCGTGGTGGGCGTTCCACTGGTTGCACTAGGTATTACCTTAAGTCAATGGAACGGTCCAGCCTGGATTGAAACGCTTTCGGCTACGGTGATGGCCATCGGGGGCTTGGGTGTAGCTCTACTGCATTTGATGAGTAGTCGCCAAAACCAGAGCGCCATTGTCCGATGGGCTTGGCGGGTGGGTGCGCTCTGTTTATCTATCGGTATGTGCTTGGCTGTCGCCTACGGCTGGCGTCCCTTTTTTCCCTTGGATTTTTTGAGCATTCCATGGATGTATGCGGTACATGGGACTTTGAACTTTTTGGGTGTTGGGTTGCTGGTGATAGGTTGGTGTTTTTTTGATGAAACCCAAGCGCAAAGGCAAAGTTCCGGTCGGAGACCGTGAACTAGCGGCGACGGCCATGGCTGCCCATTCAGCGAGGGCCATGCCTTTTTCATTTTCATTTCAATTGATATTTTGATTAAAAGGACAGCAGGAGCTGCCGCAGACGAGGACGCGGCAAGGTGCCGGTTGGAAACCGGGCACCAACGGTGATAGCGGCGACAGCCCATTCAGCGAGGGCTATGCCTTTTTCATTTTCATTTCAATTGATATTTTGATTAAAAGGACAGCAGGAGCTGTCGCAGACGAGGACGCGGCAAGGTGCCGATTGGAAACCGGGCACCAACGGCGGAAGCGGCGACAGCCCATTCAGCGAGGGCTATGCCTTTTTCATTTCCATTTTAATTGATATTTTGATTAAAAGGACAGCAGGAGCTGTCGCAGACGAGGACGCGGCAAGGTGCCGGTTGGAAACCGGACACCAATGGCGATAGTGGCGACAGCCCATTCAGCGAGGGCTATGCCTTTTTCATTTCCATTTTAATTGATATTTTGATTAAAAGGACTGCAGGAGCTGCCGCAAACAAGAACGGGGCAAGGTGCCGGTTGGAAACCGGGCACCAACGGCGATAGTTGTGACAGCCCATTCAGCGAGGGCTATGCCTTTTAATTTTCATTTTAATTGATATTTTGATTCCCCCCATTTTGATTAAAAAAGAACGGGGCACTCACACCTTGATGAGAGCACCCCGTTCAAATACACCACGTAGAAATTAGCTTTTAATAGGCATTAGCAGCCGTTGCCGCAAAAAGATGCGTTTGCAATTGCCGTAATACTTTTTCTTTGTGATCCTGATGGACCAACAGAGATATATTATTGTTGCTACCGCCATAAGAAACCATGCGCAGGGGCACGTCTTCTACCGCGGCAAAAATCTTTTTAGTATAGCCCGTTTGTTCGTGCAATTTATCACCGACGATACAAACAATGGTTTGATCCAATTGATACTCTACCTCCCCAAAGGGCTCCAACGCGCCGATGATAGCCTCCAAGTAGGTCAAATTATCGATGGTCAGCGAAACCGCTACTTCCGAAGTAGTAATCATATCAATCGGCGTCCGGAATTGCTCGAAGACTTCGAAAACCCGTCGTAAAAAGCCATAGGCATTAAACATCCTTCCCGATCGAATTTTGATGGCAGCAATGTTATCCTTCGCAGCGATAGCAGCGATAGCGCGTTGGGAGGACTGGGTAGAAATCAAGGTACCAGGAGCGTCGGGTGCCATCGTATTTTTGAGTCGAATGGGAACGCCTGTTCTTTCTGCCGGAATAACACAAGTAGGATGTAAAATCTTAGCTCCGAAATAAGCTAACTCCGCCGCTTCTCGATAAGAGGCATAGCGTAGTGGAAAAGTATTCTTTACTACCCGAGGATCGTTATTGTGTATCCCATCAATATCGGTCCAGATTTGAACTTCGGTAGCTTGAATGGCAGCGCCAAGCAGAGTGGCAGTGTAATCGCTGCCACCCCGTTGAAGATTATCAATCTCATTCTTGGCATTTTGGCAGATATATCCCTGTGTGATATAGTAATCTGCCGGAGCGGTATGCTCCATCGTTTCATGTAATAAAGACTGGATCAGCGCTAGTTCCGGCTCATTATGTTCATCAATTCGCATAAAATCGAGAGCGGGTAGGATCTCGCTATTATGCCCTTGGCTTTTAAGGAGAAAATGGAACAAATGGGTAGAGAGTATCTCACCCTGGGCCAGTACTATTTTTTCTTCTCTCGAAGTAAATTCCTTGTTAAAACAATCCTTGATCGTTAGTAAAACACTTTCCAACACTTTAATCCCCTGATTTCTATCTGCTTCAGCTTCTAATAGCCCCTCAATAAAGGTCGTATACTCACTGCGCAAAGCTTCCCATCGTTCTCGAGCTTCTTCTCGCTCCCCTCTCAGAAGACAAGCAGCCAAAGCCACCAACTTATTGGTCGTACCCGATACGGCTGAAAGTACGACCACCTTTCTTTCGCCATCATCAATTAGTTCTGCCACTTCTCTCATCCGCGCTGGACTTCCGACTGAAGTCCCTCCAAATTTTAATACCTGCATTTCCTTTTTTCTGTTTCGTGATTCAAATTACCCTTCAAAATTACAGGGACTTTGCTAATCCAGAAACTTTTTATTAAAATTGAACAATTATTCACAAATTGTTAAATATTTAACAAATGATAAAAATTGCGGAAGTGGTAGAGCAACTGATACGCCAATCTCCCTTTATTTCGGAAGCGATCAACGATGGCCTCATCAACGTCTCCGCCTTAGCTCGCCGCCTGCAGACGGATGTAGAGAAGCTGCTGGGGAAACCCGTTAAGTCTGGTGCGATTATCATGGCTATCAACCGTCTACAAACGGGTGAGTTGATGTTTATTGAAAAAAATATCCGTCAATTTTTCCAACAACTCAGTGACATTAGTGTCCGTTCCAATCTCTCAGACTACACTTTCCAAAACTCAGATACGCTACTCCAAAAACAGGTGAGACTCTTAGCTATGATTAGCCAAGATTTCCCCAATGCCTTCTATAGTTTTTCGCAGGGAGTAGGTGAAACCACTATTATCGTCACTAATAGTTTGGATGAGCAGGTAGATCAAATTTTCGAAGGGGAAAAGCAATTGGACAAGGAGAGTCAACTATCTGCCATTACGCTTATGCTTCCCATTGAAAACAGGAATCTCTATGGCGTATACTATTATATTTTAAAAGATTTGGCCTGGCAGGGTATCAACCTGGTGGAATTAATTTCTACTTCAAATGAGTTTACCCTGATCGTGAGCGATGAGGATTTAGACCATGCTTTTTCCGTGATCATGGGATTGCGTAAAGCTTAGCTCCCGGCTGCCATTTTTCGTTTTGCATCTTGCAAAATGGATTGGGCCTGCGCATGTTGGGGTTGTGATTGTACAAAGTCTTGTAAGACGCTGACCGCTTTCGGATATTCCCCTAAATTCATATAAGAAATAGCCAGATTGACACGACCTTCTGCATCCTGCGGAACAATTCGCAATACGGCTTCGAAGTGCGGGATAGAGGCGGTAAATTGTCCTTGCAGACCATAGGCTTTTCCCAGCGCCAATTGTGCTTCCCAGTAATTTGGATTTTGTGTAATGGCTTGTTGTAAAAAATGAATCGACTGATCAAATTGTCCAACAAAACCATAAGCCATACCTATGAAATAATTGGCTTGTGTTCGGTTAGCTAAGTTATAGCGATCCGTGTCGAGATAATGATTAAAATCTGCGATAGATTGGGAATACTGTCCCAGGTTGTAATGCGTAACAGCCCGATTGTAATAGCCTTTGCGGTGGCCAGCATGCTTCTCCAAGAGTTGATCAAATAGTAGCAATGCCTTATTCAATTCTTTCGATTCCAGGTAGATATTAGCTAGGTTATTCTGCGCATCAGGATAATCAGGGTATAGGGCTATCGCTTGCTCAAAGTACTGGACGGCGAGCTGTGTGAGTTTCCCCCTTTCGGGTTCAGTAGCCGCGCGAGCCAGGTCACTGTATTGGGTCGCGCAATTGTATTGTGCTTTTGCACTTTGGGATACATTTTCAATATCTCCAATAAAAAGACTGGTATTGTCTTTCCAAGTTGGATTGCGCAAAACCGTTCTTGCGGCAAACGATAAGACAATGATTCCAGCAAGGCCTAAGCACCATCTTCTACTTCCTTCAAACTTCTGGCTCGTGGCCTCTAATACACTCACTAGCAATAAGCAAATGGCAAAGGAAGGAACAAAGGCAAAACGCTCGGCAAAGGTAACCCCAATGATAAAGAGCCAATTGGAATACAGTGCTATTGTAGCATAGAAAAAAAGTAAGGCAAACCCATAGTTCTTCTTCTTTAGTAAGCCCTGAATCATCAAATAGATCAAGCCTAAATTCGTAGCAATACTTAATAATACCCAGAGATTGCCGATTTCTCTCAGCGGTATTTGGTTGAATGAATATTCATAGCCTAGGTGCAAGGGAAAAAGGGACATAAAAAGGTACTTAGCGACCAATAAAGCCGCCATTCCGAATCGATCAATTCCCGTTGATGGCGCCAAACTATTACTCAGTTCATTGTATACTTGTGTATAGTCAATGGCGGGATGCCAAACTTGTAAGACGTAATGGCGAAGCACTAGAAAAAGAAGGGCCATTCCTAAATACCCCAGCCCAACCCAAGCCACAGAACGCCTTTCTGCCCCCACTAAAAAATAATAGGCGAAGGGTAATAATACCAGAAAAACAATCGTGCTTTCTTTCGAAAAAAGTGCCAAACTAAAACTTAGGATAGACAAGACTAATGTTAGGTTACTTCCACTTTTGAAATATCGATGACTAGCACAAGCACTTAACAAAATGAAAAGAAAACCTAAGATTTCATCTCGGCTTTTGATATTAGCGACTACTTCTGTATGTAGCGGATGTACCGTATAAAGTCCCACCAATAGCAATAGCCAAAGTGGCGAAAGATGTGGAAACCAGCTTCGACACACCAGCAGTAAAAGACCGCACAAAGCGGCATAAAGCAATACATTGATGAGGTGGCTAATCGTAGCTTGACCAGGGCCAAACACCTCGACCTCCAGGGCAAAGCTAAACAAGGTAAAGGGACGATAAAGCCCATCATTGAAGCCTGCCCCCCAAGTAAAGGGAGAACTGAGTAACTCACCGATTTGACTCAGGCCTGCCTGTACCAAATCATTGTTGACAATGATCAAATAATCATCCAGTGCATAAGAATGGGTAAAAGTATTGGCGTATACGATAAGGGCTAGTACAACAGGATACCAGCTCACGCCTCGTGCGGGGAAGGAAGGGGACTTCTGAACAGACATATTTATTTGACTATGCCTCTAACTCCAATTACGCAATCATTGCTAAGGGGTAGCTTCGAGGTATTTTATAACGACACAATACTTTATAGGAGACGATGTGATAACATGATACCTATTTTTCAAATATACAGCCTTGTTTACTAATACAATATATCCATTTAGGAGTTTTCGGAAAGAATTTCGCCCACAAGGCGAATACCATTAAGGGTGAGGGCCGAATCAATATATGAAAAATCATCTTGCAGTGGATGCAAAATCGCAGAAAGTCCACCCGTAGCAATAGCCTTGTATTGGGGCCCTAATTCCTTCCTAATTTCACTCAACATATGACGAACCAAGCCCACATAGCCGACCAAAACCCCATTCTGGATGGCGTGTACCGTCCCCTCTCCTACGATAGAACTAGGCAACTCTAATGGAACCTCCGGCAATTGGGCTGTTTTACTGAATAAAGCCGTGATCGCTGTTTTGAGACCCGGCGCAATATTGACACCCAATATATGCCCCGATTTGTCCACTATCGTAAAGGTAAGGGCCGTACCAAAGTCTACGACAATCACATCATCTTTAATCCGGGTGTGCCCTGCCAAAGCATTGGCTACTAAATCCGTTCCAATTTCATCGGGTCGATCAATCTGCAGTGGCAAATGTGGGTAAACCTTGGGCCCTATGATAATTGCCGTACGACCAAACAGGGCACTGACAATCTCTTCCCAGGCCGGTGTTATATCTGGCACTACACTACTGATGACCACGTTATGAACCATCCCAGATGTTATATCAACATCCATTAGATATTGGCCCAATTGCTTCGAATAAAAAAGAACGGCTTCGCGATCCGAAACTGTCGGCAAACGCCAAATATGACGCCAATCCTCACCCTTGGCCACACCCACTACTACATTTGAATTACCTATATCAATAGCTACAATCATATTTCCTTATTTCGCAAATAACTGTCCCATGTCTTTAAAAGCTTTGAACTCTAGTGCGTTACCTGCTGGATCCAAAAAGAACATGGTCGCCTGTTCCCCCACCTCTCCCTTAAATCGAATATAGGGCTCGATCACAAAGGACATTCCATTTGCTCGCATTCGCGCTGCTAAATCTTCCCAAGCCTCCCAATCCAAGACTACTCCGAAGTGAGGAATAGGTACATTGTGTCCATCGACCGGGTTGGAATCCAAAGTTTTTTCTGCTTCAGATTTCGCTTTGTAATGGACTACGAACTGATGCCCGAATAGGTTAAAATCGATCCAATGATCTGATGATCTACCTTCTTCACACCCCAGCACTTCACCATAGAAATGCCTGGCCTTATCAAGATTATCAACGGGAACTGCCAGGTGAAAAGGATTGATTTTCTGCATGTTTTTCTGATTAATTGCTCTGAAATTGTTTTTACGGGATAAGCACTAAAGTCGTAAATTTCTATTTAATTATTAGACTTTATCTAAATTAATTTGGCGGGTTGGCTCCCTGGTTTAGACTTCAGAAGTGGGTGGGTCGATAGGCCGGTAAATGGACAATATTCTCTTCGCCAAAAAAGGATATGACTTGGTGCTCTTTTTAATTTGCCTTCGGCGACTTCTTTGTCTTGACACAAAGAAGCAAAAGTCATCCCGTATAGTTATTGGGAGTATTCATTGCTTAAGGCTACGACTTAGTCCGGAGACAAAGGACTTCCCGGATAAGTCCTTATGAGACCAGGGCCATCTCGGTCCGCAATCTCCTTATAAGCTTTCCGCCCCATTGGTGTGAGAAAAGGTTGAATAGAACTGACGATCAATTCACTATAAAAAGGGATAATTTCGTCTTCTTTGCCATCAAAATGTACTTCAGCATCGGCTATCCAGGCATCGGATAGGATAATCATCCGCAGTATATACTTATCATATATCCCCTCTTCCCATTCTGGTTCAAAATAACCGGCTGCGATCATTTCTTCAATGGCTGCCTTGATTTGCCATTGCCGCATCGTCACCAATTGGCGAAAATGATCGCGGATTAATGTAACCCTCCTGGTGATCGCCACAAAGTCTATCAATAAAAAGCGATACTTCCACATCATACGACAATTGTAATAAGTCGCCTCATACAACCAGGTCATATCTGGACTCTGGTTCTGAAGCTCCTCAAGACTCTGCCCCAGCTCCTCTACCAATTTAAGATAAAGTGCATAGATAATCGTATCTGTATTTTTATAATGATAGGTGAGATTTCCCGCACTGATCCCGATAGCTCCGGCTATCGTCCGGATACTGACTTGCTCCACGCCCTTACGGTTGAACTGTTCTAGGGCTTCTCCCAAAATCCTGTCTTTGGTCTTTATTTTCATGACAATCGTCGAAGAACTAAATTAGTACACTTGTACTAGTAGCTCAAATATAGTACATTTGTACTAATTATTTATTAACGTTCTATGCTACTTGCTGCAAAAGTATTCCTTTGGCTAAATGTAGAGGAATACAATCAATAAATGCCTAAAATAATAAACTGATGAAGGTTAGACCTGATAAAAAAGAGGATACGCCTAAAACACACAATAAGCTGATAGACTGGACCGGTAAAAATTACCAATCCTTTCGAGAATACGTCAAAGTATCGGAAGAGGATAGTCGCGCTACCATCATAGCTAAAGGGATCGCCAGTATCTTCGGAATCTTAGTGATGATATTGCTTTCTCCTTTTCTCATTCTAGGCCTCATCATTGCTTTCGCAGCCGTACTCTAACTGACCATGGAAACGATTAACAAGCCTATCTTTTGGGTGCTGGCCTTACTATTTGTAGCTCATCAGGTAAGTCAGAAGGGATTGGGTATTTCTATTCCATTTCTGGATCAATACCTAGACACTTTTTTGCTACCTCCACTTCTGTTGACGGGTTTATTGGCGGAATGGCGAGACCTCTACCAATTAGGAGAACGATATGTTTTCTCTGTCTTGGTGCTAGTATTATTAAGCTTGGTACTTTTGATTATCTCCGAAGTGGTTTTCCCCAGTTTATCTAGCCAGTTTACAGCAGATCCTTATGATGGCCTCTCCATTGCCTTGGGCAGTCTTTTTTTCTACCTCTTCCTGAATCGGCCGCTGCGGCAAGAAAGTGTATCATCCATCTAACCAGTCCTTGAGACCTACTGCCTTTTGATGGCTAATGATGATGGAGGTGGGAAAGGGGGGGATCAATTCTAGCTTCAATCTCCCTTTAGAAAAAGCCGTCAATTTGAAAATCGCTTTTACTTGGATAATCAGGTTGCGAGAAACGCGATAAAAAAGATGCGGGTCTAATTGATCTTCTAGCTTATAGAGAGAATAGGCTACGGGAAAGGTATTATTCTGAAAAGTCTTCATTACTACTAGGTTTCCTTCTGCTACAAAGTAGGCGATTTCTGCTACATCGATCCCCTGAAGTACTTTCCCGCTTTTCACCAGAAAGCGAGATTTATAGTGAGTAGTCTTAAATTGGAGCTGCTTAAAAATACTTTGATAATCAAGTGCCGGCGCAGAAGGTTGTTGTAAAAAGGCTAATTTCTGCATCGCTCGCTGTAAATCCTTGAGATGGATGGGCTTCAGTAAATAATCAATACTATTGACCCGAAAAGCCTGAATAGCGTATTCATCAAAAGCAGTGGTAAAGATTATCGGCTTGTCAATTTCAACTTGCTCAAAAATCTTGAAACTCAAACCATCGGACAGCTGGATATCCATAAACAACAAATCGATTTCTTGTTTGTGCTGTCGCAACCACGCTACTGATCGAGAGATACTCTTGGTAACCGCCAGGACCTCTATGCCATCATCATAAGCGGCCAATATGCGCCGAAGCGTATTAGCCGCACTTGTTTCATCTTCGATTATCAAAACTTTCATACAGTGGTATTTTCAATCCTCAAGAGTGGCAGGCTGACTGTAAAAGATTGGGCAGTTCTGGTTACGCACACTTCCTCATCAGATAACAAAGCATAACGAGCCGTAATATTCTCCAAACCTATGCCGAAAGTATTTTCGACCGCTTCCAGGTGTGGATGAAGATTATTACACAATTCAATTCGATCCTCTTTTCGATGCAATTGCAATTGTAAAGGGGTATTCTCATCAAAGTAATTGTGCTTCACCGCATTTTCAAGTAAGGTTTGTAGACTCAAAGGCGGGATGAAAAAGGCTTCCTCTTGTTCAAAATGAAGGGCATAATCTATTTGAATATCTTCGGCAAACCGGATTTTCAACAAAAAAAGGTAATCTTTAAAAGCCTGGATTTCTTCCTCAATTGAAATGACTTCTTCCTGGTTTTGCAATACTTTCCGATAAAGCCCAGATAGTTTAAGTAGGTATTCTCCGGCCAAATCCTGGTCTTCAGCAATCAGCCCGTAGAGTGTATTGAAGTTGTTAAACAAGAAGTGTGGTGAAATCTGGTGCTTCAAGGAATGGAGGATAGCCTGGGCTTTTTCACGTTCCAATTGTTCAGCTCGAAGAGTTTGCTCCTGCCACCTTTGAATGAGGAAGATACTTTGGTTGATCGCATTGGCTGCGAGTACTAGAAAAAAGACTTGCAGGGACATTGTCAGGACATAAACAGGATGAAAACTATCCATACTTCCTTGCGAAATCTGATACAATTTGAAAGGCGCATAACAAACGAGGATTAAAGCATCGGCTAACAGAAAACTCAGGCCTAAGGGTAATAAAAATCGCATGCCTACACCATTAGAATGCGGATTTCTTCGATAAAGATAGTTGACAAGTCGTCGATCCATTTCAAAAATAATATAGACCAATATCGTACCTACCACCATGACATTAAAATTCATGCTCATGCGATTAAAAGCATGTAGGATAAATATCAGGGTTCCCATGCTGACCGTAATCAGCAAGGGAACCAATAGGCGAATCCCAAGAATCAATTTCTTGTTCATATTATTTTATCTAGCTGCGCTGCTTTTTTCGGAGAACCCTTATCTAAAGCTACTAACTGCTGTGGCCTGGGGTACGAATATCCAGAAATCATAGTTAAAAACCTCGCTTTTCAAGGGTTTAAGCGTTTTACGCCCCAATTGCTCCCTCAAGGGGCGCACGTCTACCATGATCCAATCCGTAGCCTCCGCTTTTTCTTTGATGGCTTCCCAAATTATGGGGTTGACATCCTTTGTTGCATCAAAGGACTGGACACCTTGTAAGCCCCCACTGGCTTTTCCCTGCAGGCCGCTGAAATGGATATGCAGTGATTCCAAACCATTCATGGCAGCCAACTCAGCCGCCAAATTACCAATATCAAAAATCTGGTAGTAGGATAATCCGCGATAGGTATGCGTAGCGCCAAACTTAAAAATGACTTTCGGATGAGGATCCTTTGCGGCGGCTTGCTGGTAGTAGTCCATAAACTGTTTTTTCATCAGCTTAGACCGAATCAAATTATTTTGATAGTATTGGCCAGCATACCAGGTGTCATAGATTTCCTTGGTTTTGGTCAAGCCATCAATGATCCGCACCGCCTCCGATGCTGAATTCCGCCCGAAGGCTCCATAGAGTTTTTCAAAATCAGCAGAGGTCAACTGCATGAGCAACATTTGGGTAAAATCGCCCGTTTTCATGACCTTATTGAAGCCATCGATTCCTTGCTGTAGATAGGCTGCTGCCATGTCCTTGGCGGCTTTATCAGGAGCGACCTCGGTCAAGCGTTGAAATAAATAACGGGGTGCTGCCGCAAATACCTGATCGATACCCCAAAATACAGGATCCTTGCCTGAATTGCTTTGCAAGGCAGTTTGCAACAAGGCAAAGTCTTCTGGGTTATCATAAAAGGGGATAGAGAGTGGAAATTCTTTTGTAAAAGCCCCTAAAGCAGCCTGGCCATCGCTAACTAATTGTTCCAATTTTTGGGCAATGAAAGGATCCGTTTCAATACAGAAATAATTAAAACCTTGCGGCTGAGCGGCAATATATAACGCTTGGGTAAAAGCCCCTACTTCCACAATACCGTGTTGTTCGCCTACCAAGAGGAATTGCTTGCCTTTCAAAGCCTCTTGCAAGGGCTGAGCTCCGCTCCCCTTGAACTGGCCTTGATCGACAGTAAGGGCATAGGTATTGGCTTTGATAGCCTCAACCAAGAGACTATCCTGCGCTTTTATACAAACTGGGGAACTAAGTAATAGAAAAGATAAAAGAGAACGTACTAATAATTTCATAGAAGATATATGTTTAGATACATCTTCAATATTAGCGAGCCCGCTTGATAATATCAAACAACTGATGAGTGAAGCTTGCTTTTTAGAGTATGAAACCGAGGAATTCCTATTTGAAGCCGATTGGTCTACCGATTGACTTCTGCTAGAACTTTTTTAGCATTATCATTCTTAGGATTCAATTTGAGCGATTGTTTATAGTTCTTGATCGCCGCCTCCTTGTTTCCAGCCTTTAGATAAGCTTCGGCCAAACTATCGTAGGCATTGGCTGACTTAGGGTGCTGAGCCACATTGAATTCGAAAACAGAAATCGCTTTGTCGATGGCGTTCTGATTCAAGAACAAATAACCTACCTTATTCACCTCCCACTCTCCCAGGTAGACCTTCTGACTTCTGGGTTTCACCAAGGCTTTAAATTTTTGAAAAGCGGATTCAACACCCTCTTGGCCGATGGTAGTCCGTATAATTTTAGAAATGTCTGGAAGGGGGGGTAAAATCCGGAGTAGTTCAACTTCCCAAACGATATAATCGCCGGGTAGATTAGGCGGTGCATTACCCTTTGCCATAGCTCTGAAATGGCTCATTGGAATTTGGAATCGATACTTACCACCTAGCCTCATGACCTTGCAAGCATCCTGCATTCCTTTTGATAATTCACTCACTAATTGGTAATCAGGTATACCAACGGAATAAGTGGATACTAAAATGCGCCCATTCGCATCGATCAATTGATTGTGATTTTCCATCGATTTATCCAGTGTCAAGGCAGTCGATTTCCCTTTTTTCAATACTTCATAGGGCCAACCACTATCTGTCACTTTCGTTTCTTGGGAAAAGGCAATTAAACTCATGCACAGCATGAAAAACAATGGGGGGAATCGTCTCATGTCTTAGTGTATTTAGCAATGACCTAGCAACTCGTGCTTTGTCCATTACTTAGTGATTAATTCTGGCTTATTATACTGTGGGATTACAACCTATTTGGGTGTGCGTTTATTAGTTTTTTCTATTACTAATTTCTATTACAAGCTTTAATTTATCCTTTGTTTTGGTAAGAATTCGCTGTAAAACAAGATATCACTTTCAAAGTCAAACTTATGAAAAATTTATAATTTATTCTCTATCTGATAGTGTTGGGATAACGTTAAAAACATCGAATTACGACTTAATCAATTACTAATCAGCCGAATATAGCTTATAAATAATGCGTAGTTATTATACAATTATGGCCATAAATAGCACAAGGGCATCACTCAAATAGAGGATACCCTTGTACATCGTCGAAAAACTACCAGCTTTTCAGCCTATGGCTTATTTCTTAGGAATGGGAGGATAAATCTTATACATTTTCTTGAGTCGGGATGCTCTTCGCTCCTTATTTACCGCTAGGATGCCAGCATGAAAAGCCTTGTTGAAAAGATCACGCGCCACCCATTCATCTTGCAAGGCAAAAAATCGCCCACTTGGTTGTTGGCTCGTCACAATTCTGACGCCAAGCAGTGGAGGTCGTTGAAAATCTACTTGCTGCAATCGTTTAATCAGCTGGCCTCTCAAGCTATCAAATTCAAAGGTGTTTTCTCCAAAATGATAGCTATCCAAGGCTTTTGAGCGGTATTTCAACACCCCATCACCTGCGGCATAAACATCTAACAACCACCCACTTGCAGTTGATATACTAATCAACACGGTATCATTTACTACCGTATGCCGTATGAGCTGCTCTCTCTGAGTATTTGCTTCGCAATAGCTAAAAAGAGCCAGTATACCTGCTAGTAAAAAGAGTGGTATGCCGTACAAGTTTTTCACCCCATTTATTTTTCATAGCTTAATCGCTGGCCACGGCCTAAATATTCCGGCTGTCGGCTGGCGTACATGCTGTTGCCACGCAAGCAACTGGCGCCTCTGTGGAATAGTCCAAAGAGACGATGGCTTCTTTTCCTACAGCAATTGTCCATTTTATTCATACTAGCAAGTTTTAGTAGCTTTCTTTCCCTAGCCTATAGCAAGCTCAAGGCTTAGCGGTACCGCAAGCATCCATTCCATTACTGTTATTCTCGAAAAACTATTGTTCTTGTTAAACTTTTATGCCCCGTCTTGGGTATATATTGGGTATACCGAGAATGAAAGTACTTTGGCCAATCCAAACTATTTTCAAGTATGGTTTTATATGGAAGTGTTTTAAAATGACTGGCTCATTTAGCGTAAGAATCAACCTCCATTTTAAAGCAACTTTATTCATTTAGATGCAAGGTGTTCTTCTTTTGGTGTGAATTGATAGAAGGGAATGAAATATACAAGGCATTTTGCCTAAATTTGCACTTTTAACAGCAGCCAGAAACAAAGCCTGTTTCTGTTTCCTATACTTAAAAGGTATCGTGTGATAGCGTTTTCAAGATTTGTGTTAGAGAATGGACTAAGAGTGATTTATCACGAGGATAAGAGCACACCCATGGTGGCCTTGAATATACTTTACAATGTGGGATCAAAGGATGAATCTCCCGATAAGACGGGCTTTGCCCATTTATTTGAGCATTTAATGTTTGGCGGTTCAGCCAATGTACCCGATTTTGACAGTCCCATTCAGTTGGCAGGCGGTGAGAATAATGCCTTTACCAATAATGATATCACCAACTTTTATGATCTGCTACCCGCCGAAAATATAGAAACAGCCTTCTGGTTGGAATCTGATCGAATGCTGGGTCTCAATTTTGATGATAAGGTGTTAGATGTGCAGCGAAAGGTTGTGGTAGAAGAATTCAAAGAAACTTGTCTGAATCAGCCCTATGGCGATGCTTGGCACCATATATCAGATTTGGCTTACAAGGTACACCCCTACCAGTGGCCGACTATCGGGAAAGTACCCAAACATGTCGAAGATGCTACCATGGAAGATGTAAAATCTTTCTTTTACAACTACTACCGACCTAATAATGCCATCTTGGTCATTTGCGGAAATATAGCGGAGGACAAGGCACGACATTTAACGCAAAAATGGTTTGGTGATATTCCTTCTGGCCGCATTCCCTCCAGGAATCTGCCATTAGAGCCGGCACAGCAAAAGCTACAACAAAGAATTAATCGGGCCAAAGTACCCAACGATGCCCTCTACCTGGCCTTTCATAGTCCGTCCAGGACGCATCCTGATTTCTATCCTACCGATCTGCTATCTGATATTCTTTGTAATGGTTCTTCTTCCCGCTTATATCGACGATTATTGAAAGAACAGCAGCTCTTCACGCAAATCGATTGCTATCTCACAGGAAGCGTTGATCCTGGCCTGTTTATTATCGAAGGACATCCAGCTAAAGGTGTGAGTCAAAAAGCAGCAGAAGAAGCGATTTGGAAGGAATTGGAAGAAATAAAATCTACTCCTGTCCCAGCTAGAGAGTTGCAGAAGATTAAAAATCGTATTGAAAGTACATTGGTTTTCTCCGAATTGAATGTATTGAACAAAGCGATCAACATTGCTTTTTTCGAGTTATTGGGAGATGCTGACTATATCAATCAGGAGGTGGAATTTTATCGATCCATTAGCAGCGCAGACCTGCTACGGGTGGCTAATGAGATGCTGACACCTGAAAATTGCTCTGAATTGTACTACCAGGCCCAAGAGGAGACCTAAATGCTCACTTCTAGCTCGGACCAACCTCTGAGCCTGGGACAAGGTATTAGATCTTATTAACGATCTCCTTTCGCCTCATCGGGAAACAATTCTTCTAACTTGCGTTGCAAAGCCTGTCCTCGGAGCCCTCTGGCTAATATTTTGCCCTCTTTATCCAGGAGTATGGTATGCGGAATGGAAGAAACGCTAAATGCCTTAGCTACCGCATTGCCCCAGCCCTGCAGATCACTGACATGCTGCCAAGTCAAACCGTCTTTTTCGATGGCATTTAACCAAGCATCCTTCTTTTTATCTAAACTCACGCCTAGGATTTCGAAGCCATCGGCTTTGTACTTATTATATAGCGATACGACATGTGGATTTTCACGGCGACAAGGGCCGCACCAGCTCGCCCAGAAGTCAACTAATACCACCTTACCTCTTAGATCATGCAGGTTTACATCTTCACCTTCAGGCGTTTTCTGGGTAAAATTGGGTGCTTCACCTCCTACCATCAATTGCTTCGCTCTTTCGATCTCTTTGGCCAGTGATCGAGTGGTCTCCGGGTCACTTTCCTTGAAGGTCTGAATAAAAGCATCCGCGAAATAGGCGTAATTAGGATGATTTTTCTTCTTCAATACGTTGAGCGTTCCACCATAAGCCAGCTTTTGTGCGCTGGATGCAGTAGGCCATTTATCCAGCTGGGCTTTGATCATCTTCTGGTGTTCTTCAATGGGTAAGCCCAAGCTGCTCAGGGTAGTGGCATATGCCTTGAAACCTTCGTACACCCAAGGTAGATTGTTATAAAATTTATTATCCCAATCGACATAGTGGAAATATCGTTCAGCGAAATAGGGAATTTCATGCTTGTAATCTCCCCCGTGATTTTGGTAACTCAGGTAAGTATTGAGCGCCATCACACGAGCGAGGTAAGGATCGGCTCCCTTGAGCGAATCCAAATAAGCTATTTTTGCCTGGTCCAAACCGGCCAACTGCTTCTTGACCACTGCCAATTGCCCTTCATCCTTATTGGTCATGGCCCGGCGAAAGCGGCGCAAATAAGTAGAGGTACTATTCTTGAACTCATTGATTTTTTCCCGAACCTCATTGTAGGAGACATTCACTGATGAACCGATAGTTCGGCTATTCCGCAAGTTTCTGCATTCCCCCAGTACTTCTACCCCATCTTCTTTTCCGATGATGATTGGGAAGGTGGATCGGGCGTTAGGTCCAATATGAAAGAAGTCAGGACCGCCATAAGGAAGCGTAAAGGTGAAGTATTCCCCTTCGAGCTTGGCCGATTTAATTTGTTGAAACTGGAATCCATCGAATTGATATAGATTCATGTTATTGCCACAATCCGGTACTTTTACATTGATCTTAACCCTTTGCTGAGCAGAAAGAAAGAGTGGAAATGCAAAGGCTAAGCCTACTATTAAGGTCGAGTAAAATCTATTTCGCTGCATGAGCTTTATTTTTCGGAATGGAGTATCAAACAAACTATCGAAAGTTCAAATTTTCAGGTACGCCATCCCATATTCAAAGAAGTTGTTCAAAATTAGCGGTAATTCAACAGAAATAAAAATTTTCTATTCCTCGATCTATAGCAGTAACTAATCGAAGAAGCACCTTGATCTCGTCGAACAAGTACCTTATCTTGTCAACAAAAGTGTATCTTAGATAGTTGAAAGTATAAACAAGTATACTTAATTTTACTTCTATGAATGATTTTCGCAAGCAGTTCAATATGAAAGGTAATCCTTTCAACTCGGTAACGAGCATTGTTATGATGGTCCTTTTCCTAATAGCGATTTTTTACATTGCAAGATTCATCTTTCGCTTACTATGGCTCGTTGCTCCGATATTATTGATTGCAGCACTCATCATAGATTACAAAACGGTGCTCGGTTACGTGAAGTGGATCGGCAACTTGTTAAAGAAAAATACGGCGATGGGAGTCGTCGCACTGCTTTTGTCCGCTTTGGGCTTTCCGCTAGTCTCCGGTTTCCTTTTGATGAAAGGTCTGTTCAAGAAAAAAGTACAGGAAGCTAAACAGGCTAGAGAAGTGGCCATTAAAGGCGAATTTGTGGAGTATGAAGAAATTGTGGATGATGAATCCCTGGAACTGCCTCCATTAGAAATCAAACAACCACGACCCCAACAAAAGCAAACTCCACCTCAAGGCAACAATGAATATGATCATTTTTTTGATCAGTAGTGTTGCACTATTTTTTATCCTAGCTTATTTTATTGTCGTCCGATGGTTTCTATATCATTGGAGACAAACACCAGTGTGGAATGTCCCCGCTGGATTTCAAGCTTCCACCCGTGTCAGCATTCTTATCCCCGCCCGAAATGAAGCACTCCATATTCGGGCTTGCATAGATAGCATCCTCCAACAGGCCTACCCCAGCCAATTATTGGAAATCATTGTCATAGATGATCACTCCGAAGATGGCACCTCCCTATTAGTACAAACCTATGAGGATCCCAGGGTACGCCTGTTCAAATTGGCCGATCACCTGGACTACAAAACTTCAGCCTACAAAAAAGCAGCTATACAACTCGGTGTATCTGTAGCGACTGGTGAACTCCTGATCACGACAGATGCCGATTGCATCGCCCCTCCCCGATGGCTTTTGCACCTCAGCAGTTTTTATGAGGAAAAACAACCCAAATGTATCGCTGGACCTGTCGCATTTTATCAAGAAAAAAATGGCTTGGAGCGCTTCCAGTCCTTGGACTTTCTGGGTATGATGATCATTACAGCTGCGGGTATTCGATCCAGCCGTATGTATATGGGTAATGGGGCCCATTTGGCTTATCCTCGCGCCGTCTTTGAAGCCGTCGATGGTTTTGAGGGAGTCCAAAATTGGGCTTCTGGGGATGACCTTTTCCTAATCCACAAAATAGCAGCACGCTACCCAGACGGGATTCGTTTTCTCAAGCAGGCAGAAGCTACGATCTTGACCCGAGCCAAACCCGACCTATCTTCCTTCATCCAACAAAGGATTAGATGGGGCACCAAAAACAGCAGCTATTCAGGCTGGGCCGTCACACTTATCGCTGGCACGGTCTTCCTCGCTTGCTGGAGTATACTAGCTGTGGCCTTTGCGATTCCGTGGGGCGGTTGGTTTGGTCTGCTGTTTTTCTTATTTTTATTAGGTTTGAAAACCTGGGTAGATTATCAATTGCTGGCGGAAGCTATGACCTTCTTCCACCGAAAAGATCTTCGGCCCTATTTCGGCCAGGCACAACTAGGACATATTCTTTATATTGCTTTGGTTGGTCTGGCTTCCTTGGTGGTGAAACGTTATGAGTGGAAGGGCCGGCGGGTGCGGTGAAGGGCGGGGCGGGGTGCCGGTTGGAAACCGGGCACCAAGGGCGAAGGTGGGACGGACTGGGCGGCGGCGGGGAACCTGGCTTTTGATTTTCATTGATATTGACATTTTGATTCAGAATGATAGCAGCAGCTATCGAAAGGCAGAGGCGGGGCAGGGTGCCGGTTGGAAACCGGGCACCAACGGCGGAGGCGGGACGGACTGGGCGGCGGCGAGGAACCTGGCTTTTGATTTTCATTGATATTGACATTTTGATTCGGAATGATAGCAGGAGCTATCGGAAGGCAGAGGCGGGGCAGGGTGCCGGTTGGAAACCGGGCACCAACGGCGGAGGCGGGACGGGCGGGGCAGCGGCGAGGAACTTGGATTTTGATTTTCATTGATATTGACATTTTGATTCGGAATGATAGCAGGAGCTATCGGAAGGCGGAGCCGGGGCAGGGTACCGGTTGGAAACCGAGCACCAACGGCGGATGCGGGACGGGCTGGGCGGAGGCGAGGAACCTGGCTTTTGATTTTCATTGATATTGACATTTTGATTCGGAATGATAGCAGGAGCTATTGGAAGGCGGAGCCGGGGCAGGGTGCCGGTTGGAAACCGGGCACCAACGGCGGATGCGGGACGGGCGGGGCAGCGGCGAGGAACTTGGCTTTTGATTTTCATTGATATTGACATTTTGATTCGGAATGATAGCAGGAGCTATTGGAAGGCGGAGCCGGGGCGGGGTGCCGGTTGGAAACCGGGCACCAACGGCGGAGGGCAGGACGGACTGGGCGGCGGCGAGGAACCTGGCTTTTGATTTTCATTTTGATTGTCATTTTGATTTTGATTGATAGCAGCAGCTATCAGAAGGCTTAGGCGGGGCGGGGTGCCGGTGGGAAACCGAGCACCAACGGCGGAAGCGGGACGGAAGGGGCAGCGGCGAGGAACTTGGCTTTTGATTTTCATTGATATTGACATTTTGATTCGGAATGATAGCAGGAGCTATCGGAAGGCAGAGGCGGGGCAGGGTGCCGGTTGGAAACCGGGCACCAACGGCGGAAGCGGGACGGGCGGGGCAGCGGCGGGGGACCTGGCTTTTGATTTTCATTGATATTAACATTTTGATTCGGAATGATAGCAGGAGCTATCGGAAGGCGGAGCCGGGGCAGGGTGCCGGTTGGAAACCGGGCACCAACGGCGGATGCGGGACGGGCGGGGCAGCGGCGAGGAACTTGGATTTTGATTTTCATTGATATTGACATTTTGATTCGGAATGATAGCAGGAG
>Ga0070729_10001463_pt1 | contig 36101 bp, 26 predicted proteins | sample tdDd472_FD_66725 | JGI IMG/M metagenome (GOLD analysis project Ga0070729, IMG submission 66725) | Marine sediment microbial communities from the Atlantic coast under amendment with organic carbon and nitrate - tdDd47.2 | ecosystem: Environmental > Aquatic > Marine > Coastal > Sediment | place...
TGCCCCAGCCCAGGGACTGTTTTTAACGGGAATTGAATATCCGGACTCCATATATAAAGCATAAAAAAATCCCAAAACTTAAATATGTTTTGGGATTTTTAATATTTTTATCTGATGGAATTAGCATCCGCAACCACAAGATTCACTTTTATCATCGCAATTGGCAGCTTGAGTATCGTCACATCCGCATCCACCATTGTTTTGGTGAACATGTCCTTGAGCAAGCTCTTCAGCTGTTGCTTCACGTACTTCAATAACTTTACCTTTGAAAGATAAGTCGTCACCAGCCATTGGGTGGTTGAAGTCCATTACTACATTTGCATCAGTAATTTCAAGAACGATTCCGTGGTGTTTGTTTCCTTCTGCATCAAGCATAGGAACAACATTACCAGGAGCAACAACGTTGGTATCCATTTTACCGTCAACTTCGAAAATGTTTTTTGGAAGTTCAACAACATTGTCTTCGCTTGCCGGACCGTAAGCTTCAGCACACTTTACATCAAAAGAGAACTCATCACCTGCAATTAAACCCTGAATATTTTCTTCAAATTTAGGAAGTAAATATCCTGTTCCGTGAATAAAGGTAAAAGGTCTTGATACATCTACACTTTCTACCACTTCTCCTTCAACTGTTAATTCGTAAGTTAAAGTAACTACTTTGTTTACATCAATTTTCATTCGCTTTTTTTATTTATGAAGTAACCGGTTTCAATCTATTTTCAATATAAATATTACCGATTGCTTTATTTATTTAGAATTATTTTAATTAAGTGCAAAAAAACGGATAATTATTTAATTCTCAAAATATTTACACTTATTATTCTGTTAAATTTTCTTTAATGCTTTCATCATTATTTCTGTTGTCTATTTCAAACTCAGGTTCTTTGGCTTTTCTGTTACTTTTAATTAATGCAAAAGCCATTATCAGGCTTGTAAACATGATTACGAATAGTAAAATTCCTGAATTAAATTCTTCAATTTGAAACTCTTCCGGTATATCAAAGAATAAAAGAATTGTTATTAATCCCCTTGGTGAAATAAAGGTTTCAGGTAAAATATCCTTTTTAAAGAATAGCTTGAATATTAAATATCGAATACCAAAAATAACAGCCAGAATAATTAAGCTTACAGTGATTACTTTTATATCATAAAGAGATGATAACGTAATTGTTATACCAAATATTACAAAGAAAAATGTACGAACAATAAAGGCCGTTTCAGCGGTAATCATCTTAAAATCTTTTAAAATACTTCCTACAATTTCTTCCCGTAATAAAAAGGAGAGCTTGCCTTTAAAAAAGAAATGGCGGTTTTCCAGAATTAATCCAAAAATAAGTATCATTATTAAGGATGATAGATGCATACTTTTTCCAATGGCATATAGTAAAACTAATACAGCAATAAGCAAAAACAACTTTACCTGTGTGCGTATTTGCTGAAATAACCAAACCAAAAGGTAACTTGCAAGTATCGAAACAACTAATGTTAAGCCAATATTTACTACAATATTTGTACTAACTTCTGCTACACTTTCTGCTTCTGCATTTTGAATCAGGAAATAGAATATCATAATACCGAAAATGTCAGAGAAGGTACTTTCATAAATTAAAAACTCTTTCTTATGCTCCGATAAACTAGAAACACTTGGTAATACAATGGCCGAGCTTATTATAGATAAAGGAATTGCATATATTAATGAATTATAAAAGTCAGAGTCAACATAAACATTAATAATTAATGCGATTAAAACGGCATTTATAGCAAGTGACAACAATGAAATTAAACCTGATTTCCAGATTAATGGTAGCTTTTTTCTGGTTAACTTTAGATCCAGGGCAGCTTCCAGCACAATCATTATTAATCCAACGATACCTAATATTTCCAAAACAGGAAACAGATTTGCAGGTTCGGTACCGGCAAATCTTAATGCCTGGTTAATGCCAATTCCCAACAGTATTAATAGTAATACACTAGGAATGTTAATTCGGTTTGAAACCAAATTAAAGAGGTATGAAATTATAATAATAACACTGGCCGATATAATAATGCCATAGGATGATAAAATTTCCATAATTCAATTTTTAAAGGAAAGCAAGATATAAAAAGCTATGTAAATTTTGTTATACCTTTGTGATAATTGTTTGTCAAAACGGCTGTAAATGCTGTAGAATATAATACTTCACCATGTTAATTCATCCATTGAATATTTATTAACAATGTTATCACTAATGCTTAATTTTAGTAAATTGCAATTTGGAATATTAGTATCAAAAGCGTTTTAAAATAACAAATATGAATATTGTAATTACGGGTGCCAGTCGTGGAATTGGTTTTGAGATAGCCAGACTTTTTGCTGCGGCAGGGAACAATAATATTATCGCTATTTCCAGAAATGAAGATGGTTTAAAAAAACTTAAAAATGCATGTATTAGAGAAAATATTGAAGCGCACCTCTACCCTTTTGTGTATGATTTAGAAAATATTTCAGAAACAAGAGATGAATTAAAAAGCTTTATTACTCAACATTTCGACAGAATTGATATTCTGGTTAACAATGCCGGCGTTTTAATTAATAAATCATTTGAAGCTCTTAAATACAACGATTTTGCAAAAAGTTTCCAGGTAAATGTAATTGCTGCTGCTGAAATGATTCAAAGCTGTCTCCCTTTTATGAGAAAAAGCGAAGCTGCTCATACCATTAATATAAGTAGTATGGGTGGTTATCAGGGAAGCGCAAAATTTCCTGGCTTATTGGCATACAGTGCCAGTAAAGCTGCTTTGGCGAATTTAACCGAATGCCTTGCAGAAGAGTACAAAGATTCTAAGTTACGTTTTAATTGTCTTTGTTTAGGTGCTGTACAAACAGAGATGCTAAATGAGGCTTTTCCTGGTTATCAGGCCCCTTTAAATGCAATTGAAATGGCTGAATACATTGTAGCCTTTGCTTTAAATCATGGGAAATACTTTAATGGTAAAATAATTCCGGTATCAGTTTCTACACCTTAATTTGTTAAAATAGAAATTTATTATTGCAATATCTGCTATATAATATCATGTTTGGCTATTTGATTTTATGTTTTATATAAAAGTATAAGTAGTACTATCTGGCAAATATTTAAATTAACTAAGTGGATGATGCGAGCTATTTTTTTGTTTTTATGAAAAAAGGTTGTGTCCAATAAATTGTGTTGAAACGTGCTCAATCAATGTTCTTTACTTGAACGCAATCCTTACGTTGTATAGCAAGGTGTTTTCTAACACAAAATCATGGATTAAACTATTTTTACTTTATAAGTCATAGCTATTATTATAAATTCAATATTTTTCCTAATTATTGCTAGGGAAAATCAGTAGTTAGCGGTATATAATATTAGTTTATAATTTCAATTATTAAAATAAACCTAAACCTGTTAAAATGAACAAAAGAGTTATTGTTATTGCATTTATTTTATTTAGTATTCAACTATTTGCTCAAAAAGTAAAACCTGCTAGTGAACAAGTAATGAATACAATGAATTGTTATGTTGTTAAAGCTGCCAGATTCTCCCAAAAGGTTGTTAATGAAATTGGTGAACAGTTTCTTAATGATGATTTTATTAAAGGAAGTATAACTTTAGCTAATGGAAAAGAATTTAATAATCTTGATTTAAACTATAATAAGCTTATTGACAAGGTTCTTTTTTTAAATGGATTGGATACCATGACGTTTTTAAATCCTGAAGAGTTAAAGATTGTAAACATAGGAGATTCAAAGTTCGTATACTCATGGTATAAAAAGGAAAAAGATAATGTTCCTGGGTTCTTTGAACTTTTGGCCGATGGATCTTATAAATTATTGCTTAAGCATGAGCATATTTATATTAACGAAGAATTAGCTTTGCCTTACGAAACTCCCAAAGGTGCGCGTTACAAATTTACTGAAGTTTATTATTTAAAGGCTGAAAAGAACAATGCAGTTGCATTTTTAAATAAAGGCCAATTGAAAAGAAATTTCAAAAAATACAACATTAAGATTTCTCCAATATTTAAAGAGTACAAGTTGAAGTATCGTAAAGTAGAAGATTTAAAAGAGGTTTTCAATCAGTTAAATAAGAACCTTGCTACGTACAAAAAAACTGAGGCTAATATTACCGGCGATAGATCTTAAATATTTAATGAAAGTATAAGAGAGAAGGAATTGACCATATAACAGTCAATTCCTTTTTTTTATTTAAGATTCTCGAAATTGTAAATTTGAGTATATTGTTTTAATAAAAAAAGGTCACCATAAAATGATGACCTCTTGATATATTTTTAGAAAGAATATTATTTATATTCTCTGTTTACAGCTTCGCCGGTAAGAACCATTAAACCATTCATTGCCAAAGCAGACATTTCATCCTCTCCAGGATATGCTACTACAGGAGCAATGTATGATACCATACTTTTGATATAATCAACTACAAACGGATTGTGAGCAATACCACCTGTAATTAAAATACCATCGACTTTACCGTGAAGAACTGCTGCTAAAGCACCAATTTCTTTACCAATTTGGTAACTCATAGCATCCTGAATCAACTGGAATTTTTCGTCACCATCTTTGGCTTTCAATTCTACTTCGTAAGCATCATTCGTTCCAACATGTGCAACTAAACCGCCTTCACCTTTTAATATTTTTTTGATTTCGCCTTCAGAGTATTCTCCACTGAAACACATTTTCACCAATTGACCATTCGGTATAGTACCTGAACGTTCAGGAGAAAATGGACCGTCACCGTCAAGTGCATTGTTTACATCAACAACTTTTCCTTTAAGGTGTGCGCCAGCAGAAATACCACCACCTAAGTGTGCAACAATCAGGTTTAAATCTTCATAATTTTTACCTAATGATTTCGCATAAGTTCTGGCAATTGCTTTTTGGTTTAAAGCGTGGAAAATTGAAAGACGTTTGAAGCTTGGATGACCTGAAATACGGGCAACATCCTGTAATTCATCAACCACAACAGGGTCCGCAATAAATGCACGTGCTGAAGGTAATGATTTAGCAATATCGTTTGCGATTAAACCACCAAGGTTTGACGCATGCTCACCAAGAACACCTACTTTAAGGTCTTCAATCATGGCATCGTTAACTTCGTATACACCAGATTCAATTGGTTTAACCAAACCACCGCGACCAACAACCGCACTTAATTCAGCGATGTTAATTCCGGCTTCTTTTAATTCGTCAAGAATAATTTCTTTACGGAATTCAAATTGCTCTGAAATCATTTCGAAACCAACTAAATCTTCAGCTGAATGCTTTAGGTTTTTCTGGAAAATATTTTCGTGATCGTCAAATACTGCAATTTTTGTAGAAGTTGACCCCGGATTGATTGCTAAAATTTTATACTTGCTCATTTTTTTAAATTTAAAAGTAATACAGATTAAAATAGATTAGGAACCGCTTATTAAGCGGTTCCTAATTTTATATATCTATTATTTACTAATTCTTAGATCATTGCAGCTGCTAAAGCAATCGACAACATTTTTGCTCTGTCGGTATCGGCTCTTGAGGTAAGTACGATTGGTACCTGCGCGCCCATAATAACTGCAGCAGCACTTGCTCCACCAAGGAAGTTTAATGATTTATAAAGAATATTTGCTGCATTTAATTCTGGTGCAACAAGAATATCCGCATCACCACCAACTTCACTTTCAATACCTTTATGCTCACAAGCTTCTTTAGAAACAGCATTATCTAAGGCAAATGGTCCTTCAATAATACAGTTCTTAATTTGCTGACGAGTATTCATTACTGTAAGCATTGAAGCATGTACGGTTGACTCAATTTTAGGGTTTACAACTTCAACAGGTGCTAAAATGGCAACCTTTGGAGTATTTATACCTAAACCGCGCATAGCATCAACTGCGTTGTTAACGATGGAAATTTTATCGCCAAATTCAGGAGCTACATTCATTGCTGCATCGGTAACACCGAAAAGCTTATGATAATATGGTGATTCGAAAAGAGTAAAGTGGCTTAAAGTAGAACCTTTACGCAAACCTTTTTCTTTATTCAAAACAGCTTTCAACAAAGGAGCAGTAGCTACTAAACCTTTCATTAAAATATCAGCTTCACCGTTTTTAATCAATTCAACAGCTTTTACTGCTGATTTATTTGGATCATTCTCTTCAATAATACGAATGCTTGAAATATTGAATCCAATTTCAGCGGCAATTTTTTCGATATTCTCTTTATTACCAACTAAAATAGGCTCAACAATACCATCATTTGTTGCGCTCATAACTGCCTTCAAAACAGGTACGTCTGCTGCAGCAGCCACCGCTAATTTGCGGGTCTCTTTCCCTTTGGCAATCTCAATTAATTCGTTTAACGATTTTAACATAGTGGGTTGTTTTTATATTCTTGATACAATAGCTTTAGTATCTTTTGCAATTACTAATTCTTCGTTAGTTGTAATAGACATTACTTTTACTTTTGAACCTTCTTTGGTTAAAATCTGATCTTTACCACGTACACCATCATTAGCAGTTTCATCAAAGTCGATTCCCATGAATGAAAGACCTTCAGAAACTTTCTGACGTAATAAGCAGTCGTTTTCACCAATACCACCAGTGAAAATAACTAAATCAACACCATTCATTACACCTGCGTAAGCTGCAACGAATTTCTTAACACGGTGATAGTACATGTCTAAAGCTAGATTAGCTCTTTCATTACCTTCTTTAGCAGCACTTTCAATGTCACGCATATCAGAAGAGATACCTGAAATACCATGAACACCACTATCCTTGTTAATTAAATTGCTGATACCTTTTAGGTTTAAGTTTTCCTTCTCAGCTAAGAAAAGAAGTACACCTGGATCAATGCTACCTGCACGGGTTCCCATAATTAAACCATCAACCGGAGTGAATCCCATTGAAGTCTCTACAGATTTACCGTTTTTAATAGCAGCAATTGAAGCACCGTTTCCTAAGTGACAAGTAATGATTTTTGAATTACTGATGTCCATTCCTAAAATATCGCAAGCTTTTTCAGCTACGAATTTGTGACTGGTTCCATGGAAACCATAACGACGAATCTTGTATTCATCATAGAATTCATAAGGAATAGCATATAAATAAGCTTCTTTTGGCATTGTTGCGTGGAAAGAAGTATCGAATACACCTACTTGAGGAACACCTGGTAAGATATTTTCCATTGACATAATACCTTTTAAGTTGGCAGGATTATGTAATGGAGCAAGATCAAATAAATCTTCGATAGCTTGTTTTGCCTGATCGTCAATTAATGCGCTCTCTTTGAAAAACTCTCCACCATGAGCTACGCGATGACCAACAGCTTTAATGTCGGTTAAGTTGGTAACAACACCATATGTGTCATGAGTCAAAGCATCAAGAATCAGACTAATACCTACAGTATGATCCGGAATATCCTGAACCAATTCGAATTTATCTTTTCCTACAGGCTTGTGCGTTAAAATACCATCTTTTAAGCCAATACGCTCAACTAAACCAGAGGCCATACAGTCATAACCTTCGCTCATGTCAACTAATTGGTACTTAACAGAAGAACTTCCACAATTTAATACAAGAATGATCATTTTTTTATTTTTATGTAGTGTTAATATTTTCTTTTACATTCCGGCTGCTTGGTTGGCAGTGATTGCTACTAAATTGACAATATCACTTACCGAACAACCTCTTGATAAATCATTAATTGGAGCAGCCATACCTTGTAGTACCGGACCTACTGCTTCGGCACCTGCAAAACGTTGTACCATTTTATAAGCAATATTACCTGTTTCTAAAGTCGGGAATACAAGAACGTTCGCTTGTCCTGCAATTTCACTTCCCGGAGCTTTTTTCGCACCAATGGCAGGAACAATTGCTGCATCAGTTTGTAGTTCACCGTCAATTTTCATATCCGGAGCCATTTCCTGAGCTATTTTAGTAGCTTCTACAACTTTGTCAACCATTTCGTGTTTTGCACTTCCTTTGGTAGAAAAGCTTAACATCGCAATTTTTGGCTCAAAACCTGCAATTGCACGGGTTGTTTTTCCCGTTGCCACTGCGATTTCAGCAAGTTCGCTGGCAGTTGGATTTGGATGAACAGCACAATCGGCAAAAACCATTAAGCCATCTTCACCAAAGCTTTTATCTTTTAAAATCATGATAAAGGCACCGGAAACTACACTAATTCCAGGTAGTGTTTTTACAACCTGAAAGGCTGGACGTAGAACGTCTCCGGTTGAATTTTGTGCACCAGCAACCTCGCCGTCAGCATCACCATTCTTAATCATTAAGGTAGCCAGGTACAAAGGATCTGTTACTAATACTTCTGCTTTTTCTCTGCTTAATCCTTTTTTCTTTCTTAATTCAAGAAGTAATTCAATGTACGTTTCTTTCTTTTCGTGATTCTCAGGATCTACAATAAAAGCTTTATCTATGTGTGATAGATTGAGTTTCGAAGCCTCTTCCTTTATTTTTCCAGGATTCCCGATTAAGATAATCTGAGCGATTCCTTCCTTTAAAATAATGTCAGCAGCTTGCAAGGTCCTTTCTTCGGTCCCTTCAGGGAGAACAATTTTTTTACCGTGTTTTTTGGCGTTTTCTTTGATTTTAGTAAGCAAATCCATTGTATATCAAGTGTTTACGAATTTATATTTTGCATTGTAAAATTACTGAAAATAAGCTAGCTTCATACTTATTTTTAATGTTTTTCATCATGTTTTATAGTTTATTAACAAATTATTTTTAGATGTGTAGTATTTGTTTTAAACCATAAGTAAAGTGTGCGATATATTTAAAATCTATAAGTTGATTTAGCGTTTTGTATAATAATTTAATAGCAGCCTCATTTTGCAAATTCTAATGTTATATACTTCCTATTTGTGCTTTGGTTACATGTTTAATATCATAAACATTTTCAGATAAATATTGTTAGGCTTTAAAAAATTAATAACTATGAACTTAATCCAATTATTGAACAAAATTTGGGATAAATACTCTGCTGAGAATCCTTCCGCTAAAAATGTTAAAAGCTTGTTTGAATCTGAAGGCGAAATTGTAAATAATGATCATATCGCTTTTAGAACTTTTAATGATTGCAGAATTAGCATAGATGTTTTGTCTAAACCATTCCTTAAGTTAGGTTACCAGGAAATTGCAAGCTATCAGTTTGAAACAAAACACCTTTTTGCCAAACATTTTGAACATCCAGCAGAAAAAAATGCTCCAAGAGTTTTTATCAGCCAGTTAATATTAGAAGATTTTAGCGAGTTTTTGCAAGACACCATAAAACACAAAATTAATTCGGTTAACGATGCCATTTATGAAGATGAAGACCTTATTTTTTATGGAACTTTGTGGGGTAAACCCGATTATGAAACCTATCTGAAATTAAGAGAAGAGTCTGAATATGCAGCATGGCTTTATGTATATGGTTTTCGTGTAAATCACTTTACGATAGATATTAATACATTGCAAAAACACAATACGATTCTTAAAGTAAATCAACTTTTAAAAGACAATGGTTTTAAATTAAATGCGGCTGGAGGTGAAATAAAAGGAAGTCCAGAGCAATTGCTCGAACAATCAAGTTTAATGGCGGATTTACAGCCTGTAGAATTTACTGATAGGATAGAAAAAATTCCTTCATGCTATTATGAGTTTGCGAAAAGGTATTCAGATAAAGAGGGAAAACTTTTCAGTGGATTTATTGCTAAGTCGGCAGATAAAATATTTGAAAGCACGAATTATTACAAGAAATAAAAAAGCTGCCATTGGGCAGCTTTTATTCTTTTATCATAATATAATTAAAAGGCATATCTATAATATCGGAGAATTCCTCTCCTACTTCCTTCATATCTTCATCAGTTTCTAAAAAGTGCCAGTCAATCTCTACATTTTTATTGTCATCTTTTGCTTTCTTTATTAATGCAAGAATATCGTAAATAAATTTTGCAGAACTGGAATTAAAATATTCAAAGCTAAATTTGAAGCGAACTTTTACTTCCGGCTTTTTCTTTAAAAAATCTCCTTTAAAAAAATTACCAAGGTATTCGATTACCGGATAATAAACATCTCTTACATTTTCAGGTCGAGAGGTGCCACTAAATTCGAAATGCATATTTTCGGCATCTAATAATATTCTTGGAGTTTTATCACTCTGTTCTATATAAAATTTTTCCATGTTCTTTCTTTATTCCTTTCTTATTTTAAAAGAGTCACTAATATAAAAAAGTTTAAGCTATTTACGAATTATAATTGGAAATTTTCTGAGAGCAAAGAAATCAAAATTGTTATCTTTAAAGCTTCTTAATCCAAAACCGCATGAATATTAAAGTTGAAAGAAAGCTCAAAGGTCTTAAGCCTCAGTTTAAAGGTGAAATATTATTGGATAAAAAGCATAAACACATATATGCAACTGATGCTTCAGCCTATCGTGAAATGCCCGATGCTATTGTTTATCCGAAAGATACCGACGATTTAAAACTGTTGGTTGAATTCGCATCAGAAAATATTATGCCCCTAATTCCAAGAGCAGCTGGAACCTCACTGGCTGGTCAGGTAGTTGGTAAGGGCATTATTGTGGATATTTCGAAGTATATGACTCAAATTATAGAGCTTAATGCTGAAGAAAATTGGGTGAAAGTACAACCTGGTGTTGTTTTAGACGAGCTAAATGATTTTTTAAAACCTCACAACCTGTTTTTTGGTCCGGAAACTTCTACTGCTAATCGCTGTATGATAGCTGGAATGGTTGGGAATAATTCATGTGGTTCGCATTCGCTTATATATGGTAGTACACGGGATCATACGCTTGCTGTTAAATGTATTTTGAGCGATGGTAGTGAAGTTGAGTTTAAAGAGCTTGATATCGACGAATTTCATGCTAAAATGGAAGGTGATTCACTCGAAAACAGAATGTACAGACAGATAGACTCTATACTGTTAAATCCGGAAAACCAGGAAGAGATTCGGGAGCAATATCCCGATCCAAAGGTTAAGAGGCGAAATACAGGTTATGCTATTGATCTTCTTTTAGAGACGAATCCGTATACAAGAGGTGGTGAAAACTTCAATTTTAGCAGTTTAATTGCCGGTTCTGAAGGTACGCTTGGTTTTATTACTGAAATTAAACTTAACCTGGTGCCTGCTCCTCCAAAAGAAGTTGGTGTAATGGCGGTTCATTTTAAGACACGCGAGGAAGCTTTTAAAGCCAACCTGGTTGCTTTACAGTATAATCCTGGTGCGGTGGAAATGATGGACAAAATCATAATTAATTGTACGAAGGAGAATATTGAGCAGCGTAAGAACCGCTTTTTCATCGAAGGTGAACCGGAAGCCATTTTAATTATTGAGTTTGCCAGGGATAATCTAAATGACATAAATAAAACTTGTAATTTACTGCAGGAAGCACTTGAAACTCGCGGATATGGCTATCATTTTCCGGTAATATATGGTGCAGAAACCAAAAGAGTTTGGGCTTTGCGTAAAGCTGGACTTGGACTGCTTGGTAATATAAAAGGTGATGCTAAACCAGTCTCTCTAATAGAAGATACAGCAGTTAACCCGGAAGTACTTCCGGAGTATATGGCGGAATTTGCTCAAATTCTGGATAAATACCAGCTTGATTGCGTTTATCATGCACATATTGGTACCGGAGAACTCCATTTGCGACCAGTGCTTAATCTGAAAGACCCCAAAGATGTTGAGCTTTTTCATACAATAGGTAAAGAAATCGCCATATTGGTTAAAAAGTTTAAAGGCTCATTAAGTGGTGAGCATGGTGATGGAAGACTTAGAGGGGAATTTATACCTTTAATGTATGGTGAACATATTTACTCTTTATTTAAAGAGATAAAACAAACCTGGGATCCGGATAATATTTTCAATCCGGAAAAAATTGTTGATACCCCAAAAATGAATACTTTCCTACGTTATCAACCCGGGAAAGAGACCAAAGAGATAGAAACCCTTTTCGATTTTTCTGCTGTTGGTGGTTATATGCGTGCCATTGAAAAATGTAATGGTTCCGGCGATTGTCGGAAGTCTTCAAAAATTGGAGGTACCATGTGTCCAACCTTTATGGCTACCAAAGATGAAGATAAAACTACACGTGCAAGGGCAAATACTCTTCGCGAATACCTTACGAATACCGATGACAAAAAACTATTCGATCATAAGGATGTGAAAGAGGTTTTAGACTTATGTATCTCATGTAAAGGATGTAAGTCGGAATGCCCGTCCAGTGTGGATATGGCCAAGTTAAAGGCGGAGTTTATGCAGCATTATTACGATATTCATGGTATTCCAACTCGTTCGCGACTGGTAGCATATATATCGAAACTAAATGCGGTCGCTGCGATTGCGCCTGGCATTGCCAATTTTTTCCTTAAAAACAGGCTAAGCTCACATATAATAATGAGCAGTATTGGATTCGAATCCAAACGAAATATGCCAACTTATTTTAAAACAACATTAAAAAAATGGCATAGAAAACATAAGCAGAAAACTGAATATCCAAATGGTAAAGTTTATCTGTTTAACGATGAATTTACCAATTACAACGATACCGAAACTGGTATTAAGGGAATTGAATTACTTAATAAACTTGGTTATGAGGTTGAAATACCTAAACATGGTGACAGCGGTCGTACTTATATATCAAAAGGTTTAGTGAGAACTGCCAAAAAAATTGCGAACCGTAATATTGAGGCATTAAAGGAACTTGTCAGTTCAGAAGCGCCTTTATTGGGTATTGAACCTTCTGCAATATTATCATTTCGCGATGAATACCCGGATTTAGCAACACCTTACAATAAAGATGCTGCCCGGCAATTGGCTTCAAATGCATTTCTTTTTGAAGAGTTTATTCTACGGGAAATCGATAAAGGAAAAATTACCAAAGAGCAGTTTACGACTGAAACACAACATATTAAAATTCACGGACATTGTCAGCAAAAAGCTGTTGCTTCAACAATGGCAACTCTTAAAGTGCTGTCATTTCCTGAAAATTATACCACCGAAGAAATACCTTCTGGATGTTGCGGAATGGCCGGCTCATTTGGCTATGAAAAAGAACATTACGAACTATCGATGCAAATTGGTGAAATGGTTCTTTTCCCAGCTGTTCGTGAAACTGAAGAAAATGTATTAATTTCGGCACCCGGAACTAGCTGCCGTCATCAAATAAAAGACGGAACAGAAAAGACAGCCCTGCATCCGGTGGAGATTTTATTTGAGGCAATTATCAAATAGCAATGTTCAATGTTCAATGTTCAATGAACAATGATATAACTGATAATTACTAATTAATAATTGAAAATTGATTTTATGATTCTTTGTATTGCTGAGAAACCAAGTGTTGGAAAAGATTTAGCGGAAATTTTAGGCGCAAAAAGCCGGAAAGACGGTTATTACGAGGGTAATGGCTACCAGGTAAGCTGGACTTTCGGACATTTATGTACCCTTAAAGCTCCTGACGAATATACCAAAGACTGGAAGTACTGGCAATTACGCTTTCTACCTATGATTCCACCACGCTTTGGAATTAAAGTGATGGACAATGATGGGGTGCAAAAGCAATTCAATACACTTCAACGACTTATTCAGAGTGCCACTGAGGTTGTAAACTGTGGTGATGCCGGAATTGAGGGAGAACTGATTCAGCGTTGGGTGCTGGCCAAAGCAAAGTGTGACAAGCCGGTAAAACGTTTGTGGATTTCGTCACTTACCGAAGAAGCCATTAAAGAGGGTTTCGCGAATCTGAAAGAGGCTTCGGACTACGATTTGCTATATGCTGCCGGGAATGCCCGTGCAATTGGTGATTGGCTTTTGGGAATGAATGCTTCGCGTTTATATACTCTTAAATATGCCAATGGTAAAGGTGTTTTATCTATTGGAAGGGTGCAAACCCCTACCCTTGCCCTGATTGTAAACCGCCACCTGGAGATTGAAAATTTTGTTCCGCAGACCTATTGGGAACTGAAAACCAAATACCGCGATGTATTGTTTTCGGCTTCAAAGGGACGGTTTAATGAGAAAGAAAAAGGCGTAGCTACCATTGAGCAAATTAAAGAAAGTGAGTTTGAGATTACCTCTTTTGCCAAGAAAAAAGGTAAAGAAGCTCCTCCCCGCCTGTTCGACCTTACTTCACTACAGGTTGAGTGTAATAAAAAGGTGAACTTATCTGCCGAGGAGACTTTACAAACCATTCAGAAACTGTACGAACGTAAATTGGTGACCTATCCGAGGGTAGATACCACTTTCCTTACGGACGATATGTATCCTAAAATCCCGAAAATTCTGGAAGGTATTAAACCGTACGCAAAATATACAGAAAAGTTAAAGGGTAAAAAGCTACCCAAAAGCAAAAAGATTTTTGATAATAAAAAGGTGACAGATCACCATGCAATTATACCTACCGGTGTCGATCCTTCAGGACTTCATCTTAGAGAAAAGGATGTTTACGATATTATTACACGCCGCTTTATAGCCGCCTTTTATCCGGATTGTATTATTTCCAATACAACCGTGCTTGGTGAAGCTGCCGAAATCGAATTTAAGGCTACCGGTAAAGAGATATTGGAAGATGGATGGCGCGAACTTTATCCGAAACGTTCCAACGATGGCGATAAAGATGATGCGCAATTAATGCCTACTTTTGAGAAAGGCGAAAAAGGTGCACACGAACCAGAACTTCAGGAGAAGCAAACACAGCCGCCAAAGTCGCATACCGAAGCAACGCTTTTACGTGCCATGGAAACCGCAGGAAAGCAAGTTGACGATGACGAACTGCGCGATTTAATGAAGGAAAACGGTATTGGCCGACCATCCACCCGTGCGAATATTATCGAAACCCTGTTCCGCAGGCGTTATATTAAAAAGGTTCGTAAAAGCCTTCAACCTACCGAAACCGGTATTCAGCTTATAAAAACCATTAATAATGAATTGCTGAAATCGGTGGAATTAACCGGTATATGGGAGAAGAAACTACGTCAGATTGAGAAAAACGAATACGATGCCAAGCAGTTTATCGGGGAAATGAAGCAGATGGTTACTGATTTGGTTCTGGAAGTAAAAACGGAAAGCGGCCGGCATATTACCATTGAAGAGGAAAAGAAAGAGGAAGAAGCTAAAGCGGATAAAAAGGTTGCTAAGAGTACTAAAAAGAAAGCGAGCGACGAACCGCAAAAATGCCCTAAATGTAAAGAGGGCGATATAATGAAAGGCAAGTCAGCCTTTGGTTGCAGCAAGTTTAAGAGTGGCTGTAACTTTGTGGTTACCTTCGAGCAATTCGGTAAAAAACTAACCGAAAAGCAAATCTCATCCCTTATTCAGAAAGGTAAAACGGCCAAGATTAAAGGTTTTACCATCGATGGCGAAAAACAGGAAGGTAAACTGGTACTAAACGACGATTTTAGCATTGGTTTCGAAAAGCAGGAAGCCAAAGCAGCTACAAAGGAAGAGCCAAAAGAGCTAAAATGCCCTAATTGCGGAAAAGGTATTATGATGAAAGGAAAAGCTGCATGGGGATGCTCGGAATATAAGAATGGCTGTAAAACTGTATTTATGTTTACCGATCTTCAGGAGAATTACAAGACTACTGAGCTTACGAATGATATTCTGAAGAAGTTAAGCAAATAAAAAAAGTTACGCAAAGCCCGCGATAAGCTTAAAGATTTAAAAAAATATTTCACGCCAAGACGCAAAGAACGCCAAGTTTTTTGTTAATAGAGATAATTGTCTATAGTCTATAGTCTATAGACAATAGATCAGTGTCCGTATTCATTTGGTTAAATCTTCACTTTTCTAAAGCCATATTAATAAAGTATATTAAATCCGGTAGTAAGCCCGTATTTTCTTCAACAAGAAAACTTTATTTTGTGGGTATTACCATATGATTATTCTTTCCAAATATTTTACTTATCGCTCCATCAATTTAGAGTGAAAAACACATAATCTTAATTCAGTTACAAATAATAAATCTGCTGTTTCAGATAATCATTAACCGTTTTTGCTCTTCACGAATCTTCTACTTTTGTATTTTAATAATGCATATTAAGTTTAAAAAACTCTTAAACAAATAAATACATTAAAACCAAAACCCATGGACAAAATTTACTTGATTCTGGCAATTTCATTATTAAGCTTTGGCATAAAAGCCCAAATGCCGGTTAATGAAACTGACCTTGTACAACAAACAAATTCTAAAACCCTTGATAACTGGACTCCTGTAAGCTCCGGAGCTACCGGTAACATGGAATCTATTCGTTTTATTGATGAGAATAATGGTTGGGCCGTTGGATGGAAAAACACCATTTTGCGTACAATCGATGGTGGACTTACCTGGGCAAGCGCTACTTCAGGTGTAACTGAGTATGCAATACGCGACATTTACTTTATTGACAACAACACCGGATGGGCAGTTGGCGGAAATGGCAGCATTTTTAAATCAATTGATGGTGGTGACACATGGGCAACTCAAACCTCCGGAATTACAGCTGCGCTTTTTTGTGTTTGGTTTACTGATGCCAATACTGGTTTTGCTGCCGGAGAATTCGGAAAACGTGTGAAAACTATTGATGGCGGAGCAACCTGGTTAGAACAGGATATGGGGACGAATAATATTTTCGACATGTATTTTGATGGAAATACTGGTTACCAGGTTGGTTATCAAAAATTCTACAAATCGACCAATGGCGGAGATACATGGACTGAAACCTATACTTTTGAAAATGGTGATTATATCAGAAATATTCAGGTAAAAAGCAGCACTGAGTTTTATGCTGGCGGATACAATACCAGTGCCGATCCTGATCAGGGATTTGTATACAAAACAACTAATGGAGGAAGCTCCTGGACTAAAATGGTAATTGGCGAAGATGAAGTATATAGCACCTGCTTTACTTCTTCAACAGAGGGTTATGCTGTTGGAGGTTCTTATAGTGTTGGAATGTTATGGAAAACCACTAATGGTGGAACAAACTGGACGCTCGAAACCTTAAATGAAGCAGCCGGGGCTTCTTTTACCGATATAATATTTCCTGCTGCAAATATTGGTTTAGCCCTGGGCAATAAAGGTCTAATTTATCGACTTGAAAAATCTGTTGCTTCAATCGAACCTGCTTTTTCAGTAAATACATCTACAGGATCCGCACCACTTCTAGTACAATTTACCGATGAGTCAACTGGTGATATTACTTCCTGGAACTGGAATTTTGGCGATGGTACAACAAGTACAGAACAGAGTCCTTCGCATACATATACTACTGCAGGTAAATATTCCGTAACACTTGAAATTACTGACGGAACAAATACAAAGGTTTCGACTCATGTAAATGGAATTTATGTTTCGGAAACACAGAATACCAGAGAATGGACTTTACAAACTACAGATATCGGGACCGAAAGTCTTTCAGGCGTGCACTTTATAAATGATCTGAAAGGATTTGCGACAGGAAAGTCGGGTAATATGTACAAAACTAAAGATGGTGGAAGTAGTTGGAGTAAACTTAATTTAGGAACAAATCTTCAGGCTGTTGACTTTGTTGATCCGAATGCCGGATATATTGGCGGATACGCCACTATTCACAGAACACTTGACGGTGGTGTAACTTGGGTTAGCATTGCTCCTGCCGGATTAGATCACTTCATTTATGATATCGAATTTATCAATAAAAACTACGGTTATGCAGTTGGTTATAAATCAGGAGACCAAACTCAGGGTGGTAAAATTTATGTAACCCGCGATGGTGGTTCTACCTGGGAGAATAAATATACCTTTGGACATAATGTATTGAAAGCTATTTGTTTCCCAAGCGAAAGCACCGGATATGTCGTAGGTGAATCTAATGCACTTGTAAAAACAACAGATTACGGTGAAACCTGGACTCAAATTGATCCGGATGCCGGAACGTCATACCAGTCTGTATATTTTATCGATGAAAACACTGGTTTTGTTGGTGCTTCAAGCGGACGCCTGTTTAAAACTACCAATGGAGGTACAAACTGGAAAGAGATATCATTAGATACACATACTGATATTCATGGTATTTACTTTGTCAATAGTACACTGGGATATGCTTGTACTACAAATGGAATGATATCGGTTACTACAGATGGCGGTGAAACATGGACAAAAGAGCATACTTCCGGAAATGGTTTGAGTGATATTTACTTTAAAAACGAAAATATTGGTTTTGCTGTTGGTTCAGGAGGTGATGTTTATAAATACGAAGCAGTAGAAACCGTAACTGCCGATTTTACAGCCGATGTTACTTCGGGTGATGCTCCTTTAACTGTAAACTTTACCGATAATTCGACCGGTACCCCAACATCGTGGAGCTGGGATTTTGATAATGATGGAGCTGAAGATGCAAATATACAAAACCCAAGTTATACATATAATACGGCGGGTACTTATACTGTGAGTCTTACTGTAGGTAACGGATCCGATACCGATATTAAAACCAGGAATGCATATATCGTAGTTAATGAAAAAAGCTGTAACGATCTTTCGCAGGATTATATTATGAACTTCGAAGATGGTGACGATCTTTCGGACTGGATACTAATCGATGGAAATGGCGATGATTCTAAATGGGGTGTTTTTGCTGAAGTAGGTATTGATGGTTCCGATTGTGCAGGATATAAATTCTCGTCGAGTAACGTTGCAAACGATTGGTTAATATCTTCTTGTTTCGATTTACAGGCCGGAACCGATTACGAAGTAAATTTCTACTATGCAGTTGCCGGTAGCACATTCCCTGAAAAAATGAAAGTGTATTACGGAACTGAGCAAGATGCAAGTATGAGCAACCTTATTGTCGATTTTGGAGAGCTTACAAATGAAGCGTTTATCAAATCAAGTAACAGGATAAGTATTACCGAAAGCGGAAACTATTATATTGGTTGGTATTGTTATAGCGAAGCCGATCAGTATAATCTATACATCGATTCGGTTGTGGTAAAAGTGGCTGGTGCGATTGAAGAAGTTAATGCAGCTTTTTCGGCCGATGTAACTACAGGCGCAGCGCCGTTAACAGTTCAGTTTAGCGACCAATCAACCGGTAACCCGACAAGCTGGAGCTGGGACTTTAACAACGATGGCGTAGAGGATTCAAATGTGCAGAATCCGGTAATTAATTTTGTTGATGTTGCAAATTATACGGTTAAACTTACGGTTTCAAACGAAAACAGTACCGATACAGAAACTAAAACTAATTATATTTCGACAACTGCTACCGGAGTTAACGACTTAAGCAATTTGGAAAATATTAAAATCTATCCGAATCCGGCAACATCGGAATTCTTTGTAAATCTGGAAAATTCAGAAGCAACCGAAGCCGAAGTGGAAATAGTAGGTCTTAACGGACAAACGATTCAATCTGAAAAAATTGATTTAGGAAACGGTCCTTGTCGTATTGATACCCATAAGCTAAACAGCGGTATTTACATGGTAAGAATCCAGGCAAAAGAGAAAACATTAATAAAGAAGCTTATTATTGAATAATTCGTAGATCATTTGCATATTTAAGAGGGTTGCTTTCGGGCAGCCCTTTTTCATTTTAAATAAGTTGAAAGTCTTGATAGATATCGGGAAAAGTAAAAGTTGCGGTATTATTAATTACATATTATTTTAGTTTGTAATAGCTTAAGTAATTATTGCTTTAATAAAGTTATAACAAGCTATAATAAAAGTCAATAGGTTTATTGTTTAAATATTGATGGTATATTATTAAAGTACTGAAACCTTTGTGTACCGATAGTTTTACTTTGTGTATTTTATTAGCGAAATGCTAAAATAAGTACACACGCAAGTGCAGGGCGTTCCGGAAACTGTTGAGTGGTAGCTTCCGTGTATGCGAGGCCCTCCGGGGAAATATTGGTGACTACTTCCAGATGTGTTTGGTGTCACGGAAAAACTTTTATGATTACTCACGCACTTGCGAGATGATACGAAGATTTCTGCAGACCTTCTCGCAGAGGTGTGAGTAATGCCGAAACATTTTTGTGCTTACTCACAAACCTGTGAGATGCCGCACAGATTTCTGCAGATCTTCTGGCAAACCTGCGACCTATCACCCAACCAACCGGATACCTTCGTACACATTTGTAAAGACCTGGCAAATACAGAACGGAACATGTTAACTGTCTGTAAAATTGCCACTCTTTTTAATGCCGACCTCTTGGTTTTAAACAAATAGCTTTTTTCTTTTAACAGGAAGCCCTCCTATCCTTACAAATGACACCTGCTATAGCTGCGGGACGCCTAATTTTCTGAAAGCACAGCCCCCTTTTTATACGGCAGCATATGGTTTTTATACGGGATGGTAAGAAAATGAACAAGCCTGCTCCCATTTCTAACAAAGCTTTACTGTTATTAACCACAAAACAATTAAAGGCAAACAAATTCTTAGTCAAAGCAGGTAAAGTAACAGGGCTTTATTGCCTTAACGATTTCTTGGATACCAAAGTAATTGTTGTTATATTGCAAAAAGAACAGGCCCGAAACTACGGGGGGGCGATATTGGTAAGTGGAATAAAGAAAGTTTAAAGCTTGAATAAAGGAATTAATTATTTAGAAATAACAGAGCCTAACGCAGATTTATCAAATATTAATATTCGATAGATCGTTATTAGAGTTAATTAATAAGCTAATCATATGAATAAGACACTTCTTAGTTTAATTTTTGTATTTATATTAATTGGTTGTAAAAATCACAACCAAAAAACGAATGCAGACAGTAATTCAGTTATAATTGCCGGTAAAATTCTAAATTATCAAAACCACCCTGATAAATACACAGTTAAAATACACGAAAGAAATTTATGTAATCACGATGGAATAAAACATGTTGAATTCATTGACGATAACGGGAATTTCAAGTTTGAATTTACGAAACTTTATACAAGCGACATATTCTTACGTTATGGAAAAATGCTTCCCATCCTGGTTGGTCCTGGAGATAGTTTATTTGTTGAATTTGATGCTGATGAATTTCTTGATAATAAGTCTCAGAGATTTTGGGAATGCAAAACTTTAGAATTTTCCGGAGACAGAATGCTAACAAATGAACAAATTAGGATATTTAACTCATTAATTATGTCAAATGAGCCAATTAGTCAATTGGGATATAATGAGGATAACTTATTACCGGAAGAATATCTCAATTATTTAACGACAAGAAAATCTGAGTGGGAAAGAGTTTTGGATTCCTTAAATCAAAACCAGGAATTGACAGATGAATTCATTAATTGGAGCCGATTATATATAGATTATAAATTTGGATGGAATTTGTTACATTACACATGGCATAATTCATCTATAAATGGTAAGAAGTCATCTTTTTATGTACCAAAAAGTTTTAAAAGAGCGCTTGAAAACATTTCATTCGATAAAGAGGAATATACAATTTGTTCAGCCTACAATCACTATTTACATGAACATTTTTATGCTTTTTATTTTTTTGAATCTTCGATATTTAATAATTCAGAAGAATCAATTAGAAAATTTTACAAATCAAATTTATTTGAAGATGAATTTAGGAAACTACTTAAAGAAATTGAAGAGCGATATCATGGAATAGCAAAAGAAGTATTGATATCACGGGAACTTTTTCAGTTATTAGATTCATATGATCGACAAGATATATTTGAAAAGCTGTATCCTGATTATAAAAATGTTATTAGGAAAAACCTACTAAGTACACTTGATGAAAAGTATGCTAAAATAAAATCAAAAGAAAACAGTTCTCTTACTAATAAAAATATTCGGAAAACAGGAAAAGAATTTAAAAGTAATGAACCTGATGTTTTGGCAGAAATAATTGAAAACAATAAAGGAAAGGTAATTTATATAGACTTCTGGGCAACATATTGTGGTCCATGTTTAAGTGAATTCCCAAATTCTAAGAAATTGCATAAAGAATTGATAGATCAGGATGTTGAGTTTGTTTATCTGTGTGTAAATTCAAAAAAAGAAAACTGGGAAGAGAAATTGTCAGAATATAACCTTGATGGCTCACACTATCTTCTCACAGATTCACAATCTGATATATTAAGCGAGAAGTTTCAAATTTCTGGTATTCCACATTATGTTCTTATTGATAAAAAAGGAACTGTTGCAAAAAATGGTTCTCATTTAAGACCGAATGTTGTTAAAGACGAGATCATTGATTTACTAAATAAGTAATAACGAGATCTAAAAATGTATTTTAAAACGTATTGGTTTTGTAATATTTAAGAAAATTATTATAAGAGACCGTGCGATAGGGATTTAGGAAGGAAGCCCCCCTACCCATGTTAGGTGTAGGTTTTATTACTCATTGAATCCAACAAAAGAGTTAATCATATAATAAAAGGAAAATTAGAAATAAACTAATATATATAAAATGGAAATAATAATCGGAATAGGAATATTTGTATTAGTAATTCTTGCTATTAGACTATTGGGAGCTTGGATGTTAAGAATTGATGAAGTTATAAGGAATCAGAAAGAAATTCTAGCTGAATTAAAGAAAAGCAATTCTCAAAATAATATTGAGTAATTATATAAGTACTAAGCTAAAGGCGAAGGTTTTCCAGATGGTACGAATTTGTAATCCGTGCCTGTAAAGCCAAATGATGTTAAATATTTATACTTTGGCTAACCAGGCATTTGTAATGCCTTATTATTCGAAGAATAATATAGAAAACGTTACATGTAATATCCAAATCGTGAAATTCGAGAATAGCCAATTGTTTACTGCAAAATAAAAATGATAACTGATGCATCAGAATGATTAGTGCCTCGTCATTCTTTTGTTATTAAAAAATTAGCTATGAAATCACAAAAAAAACAATTAAAAACACAATTCTTGTTATTGATAAGCGCACTGTTTTCAATTCTTACAATTTCATGTAATCGAGCGAATGATGCATACGATCTTTCGCAATGCAAGGTATATATTTTAGGAACCTGCCATTCGAATCACCTGTTTTCTGAACTTAATTATTCTTTAAACGATATAAATGGCCTGATTGGCGATTTAAAGCCCGATTTAATTTGTTTCGAAATGACCCCGGAAGCTTTAAATACAGAAACAGAAGGTTATTTCCCGACGGAAAACACTCATATAATTGAAACAGCAAAACAGAAACATATTAAATACGTGCCTGTTGACTGGCGTTCTCCGTTGTGCGAACAAAATAAACCAGCTGTTTTAACGGAATCACAACAGAAGTTTTTGCGTACAGCTCAGCAAAAAACCGAAGGTTTGGTTTTTAATTTCCTTATGCAAAACAACTGGAAAGGTTATTATGATTTTGTACAAAAAGATACTGGTTTTCATCAGTCGATTAAAGCACAGCACGATATTAAAATTGATTTTTTAGGCGAAGAACAGGATGGATATTGGCTTACACGCAATAAAAAAATTACTGATAAGTTGATAAAAACTATCATGAAAGAAAAACCGAAAGTTGTTTTGGTAACATTTGGTCTGCATCATAAATACATTTTAGAAGAAAACCTGAAAAACTATTATGGTATAAATGCGTTTCCAGTTCCATTGCAAAAAGCCCGACCCGGACAACCCGTAAATGAAAATGTAATGGAGCGTTGGGAAAAGAATAAAGCAAATCTTGAACGTATTATGCAAAATGAAAATACTGATGCGGCTTTAAAGCAGAAAATTAAGTCTTCAAGACGAATTCAGGAACTGGATAAGTTTATTAAAGCTGAAGGTGTACCGAATATTAGTTTGAAGAAATTAATGGGTGGGAAATAAGTTGTAAATATTTTTTGCAATTCCCCGATAACCGTAGGTTAAAAGTAAACCAGATGGCACGGATTTGTAATCCGTGCCTGTAAAGTAAAATGATGTTTAATATTTATACTTCGGCTAACCAGGCATTACAAATGCCTGGTAACTTAATCTGAATTCAAATTTTTATGAAGCTTTATAACCGTTTTTTTTAATGACTCATCTGTTGCATATAAAATACCTTTATGATTTATGTGAGTTGATTCCTTTCTGTTTAAGTCCATATTTTCACCATAAATATCACTTACAGGAAGATTCAATTCATTATATATGCAATTAGAAGCTGCATAATCCCAAATACTTCCTCCCTTTTTTTGTGGAAACTTGAAATAGCAACCTTTGTATTGTTGTGCCAGCCACATGGCATTCATTGCAGCTCCTCCGTATTGAACCTCCTTAACACCTCTAAAACCTGCTGTTTCAGAATGTTTTTTCAGGATTGCCACCACATCTGCATAGCGCTCATCGGTATAAAAGCTACGATCGAATACAAATGCAAGAGCTTCGGTATTTCTATTTGCACAAACAGGATTCCTTGACCATGAAACACTGTTTTTATAGGCTCCCATCCCCTTTATAGCAGAATAAACTACTTGCTCAAGCGGATCATAAATTACCCCTATAAGTGCTTCTCCACTCTGTGATATCAAAGAAATAACTATGGAATATCCGGGTCGGTTCTCGATATATGGTAAGGTCCCATCAATGGGATCGACACACCAAAAATAATCTTTGGCAAAACGACTTTGATCATCAGCGGTTTCTTCTGTAAGTAAGGCAAAATCATACTCCTTTATGGATGGTATTAATTCCTGAACAATAGTTTCCTGGCATAACAGATCAACCTCAGTTACCACTTCCGATGCCCGACTGCTTGCTCCTTCTTTTTCATCAACTTTCAGCTTGGTTCTGTCGTAATTCACAAGAACTTCGCCTGCTTTATATGCAGCCTGAACAGCTGTTTTGTGTAGGCTTTTTAAATCTTCAGCTTTTAAAACCATGGAATTAACGCTTATTAATTTTTGCTATTGTCTCGCGCGCCAATCTTTCACTATAGCTATTAATTTTCCAATGATCAGGACTCCAGCCTTTCAAAAAGCGATGAAAATCGGTCCATGCTACAGGGTAAAGTTCTCGCCAGTTTTTTTCCAGCTCTTCAAAATCTACTTTAATACTTTTCTTATCTAAAGCTTGCTTTAACTGATTAAAATAAAAATTGAGCAAGGTTGTTTCCTGTTTTTCGCAATCCTCTTCGTACAAGCAAGAGCCAATGAAGTAAGCAACATCTTTTACACCAACTCCACCACCAACATACTGAAAATCTACAGCAGCAACACCTTGACCATTATCCGAAAAACAAAAATTTGCCAATTTAGCATCGCCATGTACAAAAGTAAGGTAAGGACTTGAATTTAACCATTCATCAACTTGAGGAGCTGCCGCCTTCAATTGTTTATCATCCATAACCTTCAATTCATCCGGGCGTGTATCAAGGTGCCAGTAAGTACCTACCTTCCAGAGTCCTTCCGGCTTTTTATGTAAGAAGGTTGCATGAAAGTTCGCTAACCATGTTAAGCAAGCTTTAATATCATTCATGCTCACGGAGTTTTTTCGTAAAGAAAATCCGGAAGCATCTAAGTCCTCAAGAATTAACAACACCTCATCCGACTCAGTATCATAGGCCAAACAATTTGGTATTTTACACGAATCATCACAAAAACGAGCATAATTCTTATACCAATAAGTTTCAATTTCATAGGAGCGAACTTTTCGTTGATGTGACAAATCTGTATTCCATCCTCTCGGATGTTTTTTCGCTTTGGGCAAACGGACATGTTTTACCACCACGCTTTCCTTATCACAATCGGCTAGGCCTATCCTAAGAATTTTGCCATAACCGCTCCATAAGTTTTGAATTACTTCCAATTCAAACAAATCGGATGCTCCTGTAGCTTTTAAAATTTCCTGACGAAACCGGGCATTTAAAGTACTCATATTATCTCTGCAAATTAAGGTTGCAAAAATAGTTTTATAAATAAATAATGCGTTTATAATTTGAGAATTTATATAGCCAATTATTACAAAGCATCTTCAACTTTTCCGGATATTCCAGTTTGCTATTTTGATTTTTTAAATTAATTCGTCCATTTTCGTAAGGGGATTTTAAAGCTCAAATATCTTATAGGGAATGGTGCCAAATATGAGAAAAGTATAAGCTACAGTTCTGTTTTAAGTAGTAAGGTTAAAATCAGAAAGTAATATGATAGTAACAAATAATTTCTCAAGTAAACGTTTAAAACGGAGTAGGAAATTTAGTTAAAAACATTAAAACAATTATTAATTACAATTTTAAAGGGTATTTATGAAAAATCGAACTATTATTACGTTTATTCTTATTGTTTTTACGTTGAATATTTATTCACAAGACAAAAAAGTATATGGGGATTCTATTAAAGTCCCGATCGATTACAGCTCTTCATCAACAGAAACATTTAATTTGTATTATGAACTGGCAAATAAGTTTGATCCTACAAAAAAGACTTTATTTATTATTACAGATGGTCAACAATTTTATGTTAGACCCGGCTCTGTTAAAAAACTTAGAGATAAAATATTAGGAAAAGATTTTAATAAATTAAATGTAGTTGCCATTGTCGGTAGAGGAACAAATAATAATTTAATTCAGAAATGTATTAATAAAACAAATGGTACAACCGACAGGGAAATAGCTTTTAAATTGTTCAATAGTAATCAATGGATTAAAGATATCGAATCTGTAAGAAAGCACTTATTAGGCAATAATGGAAAAATTATGTTATATGGCCGTTCTGGAGGAGCATATTTAACGCACCGATATATATCGGTGTATGGTAATCATGTATCAAAAGTTTTTACACAAGCAGCAGTAAATCCCTTTCTTGAATTAAAACTAGGAATAATTCCAGAGCCATTTTGGCAGGAAATCGGTGCTTCTAATGATTCTTTGCAATATAAACTCCAGGAAGTCTTATCACGCTACAAGGAAGAAAGAAGACTTATAGTAAGTACTATACAGCGCCAGAATTTTTATGTTTCAGCAGATAAAATAATGAGTGCCCGTGCTGAACTAATAAACTCTCTATATCTAGGAAATAAGGAATTGTATGAGAAATTGAAAGAAAATTATGCAGTTAATGCTGTTTATAATTATATGAGTTCACCAAAAGGAATTCCGATAGAAGTTCGTGTTTATGAGCTATTTCAACCGATATATTCAGAATATGATGTAATTAATGATTCAACTGTTAATCCTAATATGGAAAGCCAGTATAATATAGCCTCTCCGTTAATGAGTTTATATAATTCTGGTAAAATACCTGCACCATTATTTGATTCAAAAGCTATTAGTGAGTTAGACCTGGAAATATTTCTATTATCGGGTTACAATGACAATACATGCAGTTACCAGTCTCAAATATATTTATCAGAATATTATAAGAATTCAACTCTTTTTATAGCTAAGGACAATCATGTTTTTAGTAACATTACTGCAGCTGAATTATACTCTAAGATTATTCAGACAATTTTTCTTTACGGTAATCAGTCGAATGAAATGGATAAATTATTAGAAGAGCTTAACTCGTTTAAATGGAAAGTATCAAGAAAATCAGGAAATATTTAAAAGTGATAAAACTCAGATAATAGGCGTAAATATAATGCATCAAATAGTTCGGCGTATCCACCAGCTTGTGGATACGCCGTTTTATTTTCTTTAATAAAATTAGCTAATCAAAGGTAATGTAAAAACAAATTCACAGCCCTGGTTTACCCGATCAGGCAGATTTTACTCCTTTCGTTTTAACTTGGTTTATTTATTGATAAAGATTTCATGTTCGGTTATAAAAAAGACCACTTCGTTGATTCCTTTTTTCTTCTCCCTTACGCTCATATATATTTGTGTAAACACTTAAAAACAAAAAAATATGGAAGAAAGAATCGGAAAAAAGGTATGGTTAGTTTTCTTGAATTTACTAATTGTTTTATTTAGTTTTTCTGCTTGTGAAAACGATACAGATATTACGGAACAAATTGAAGATAATCTCCCGGATATTAAAGGATACCCGGTTGTAGAAACAAATCAAAGTACCCATTACGGAAACAGCACCGAAATAGCACCACCTAATTCAGGAGAGGCCTTTTACGGACAAGATGCTGTTTATACAGGAAATACCCCTTCGTATACCAATAACAACAATGGAGCCATAACCGATAATGTAACAGGATTAATGTGGTCGCAAACCGCAGATATGAACGGTGACGGAACTATTGATACCGATGATAAAATGACATACGACGAGGCATTGGCCGGGGCTGCATCATTTAAGTTGGGAGGTTACGACGACTGGCGACTTCCAACCATTAAAGAATTATACTCCTTAATAATGTTTAGCGGAATTGATCCGATTTTGGAAGCGCAAAGTCCGGAGGGTTTAGTACCTTTTATTAATACCGACTTTTTTGGTTTCGGTTACGGTGATATAGATGCTGATCAGCGTATTATCGATGCTCAATTTGCCTCTTCAACACTTTATGTTTCCACAACCATGCATGGCAACGAAACCATGTTTGGGGTAAATTTTGCCGACGGACGCATAAAAGGTTACCCTACGGGAACTATGGGTGATATGCCCAATGCTAATGGATACTACGTATACTATGTGCGTGGAAATAAAGATTACGGCAAAAACAGCTTTATCGATAATGGCAATGGAACCATTACCGACGAAGCAACCGGTTTAATGTGGACCCAAAGCGACAATGGAACTGGCCTGAATTGGGAAGATGCTTTGAAATATGCAGAAGACTCTGAACTTTCAGGATACAGTGACTGGCGATTACCCAATGCGAAAGAATTACAAAGTATCGTAGATTACACGCGCTCACCAGCAACCAGTGGTTCTGCAGCCCTTGATCCTATATTTAATGCTACTGAAATTACCAATGAGGCCGGCGATTCTGATTATCCTTACTATTGGTCAGGTACAACCCATTATTCTGAGGGACGACGTGCAGAAAATGCTGTTTATATTGCTTTTGGTCGTGGATTAGGCAGTATGTTTGGCGAAATTCTGGATGTGCATGGGGCAGGTTGTCAGCGAGATGACAGAAAGATAGAACATACAGGTGGTACGGGAAGTGAAGCTCCACAGGGTGATATTACCAGAACATATAATTTTGTTCGCTTAGTAAGAAATGTAAACTAATAGTACTTGTGTCATAATATTTTATTTGCAATAAATATTAACTAATCCAGCCAGATTTTTAAAGCCTGTCTGGATTAGTATTTACAAAAACTACAGTCATATTTCTAAAGAAATAGCTTTGTCAGATCTTTTCAGTTCAAAATCTATACCCTGCCTGGCAAATTATTTGTTCGGGACTTTGTCGTTTTGTTATGAAGAGTACGGGAATTATTTTAACAGACTTTGTCAGCATAAAACTTTCGCAAATTTTTATACAAAAACAATCCTGCTTCCAAAACCAAAAGCTATTTGGTTTATCTTGTGAAAAACCGTTTGGAAAACGGCAGCCTCACTAAAATCTATAAAAAACCTTCCTGATTTTCATCGAGGAAGGTTTTAATAAAAATGCTTTAAATCTCTATATTTTAAAGAACTTAATGATTTCAGATAGTTTTTCTGCTTGCTCGGCAAGTTCCTTAGAGTTTTCGGAAATATTGGTTGAAGCTTGTAGTGTTGTGTGCGTAACATTATTAAGTGATTGCATGGAGTGGTTAATTTGACCAACACTATTGTTTTGATCCATGCTTGCTGTACTTATCTCCTGTACCAAAACAGCGGTTTTTTCAATTTCCGGAACAATCTCTTTAAATTGCTTTTCCGCAGTAAAAGAGGTCTCAATACTTGCCCTAATAAGTTCATCGATATCATTTGCTGCCATTTTACTTCTTTCGGCCAGCTTGCGAACTTCAGCTGCTACCACTGCAAATCCTTTTCCATGATCACCCGCACGGGCAGCTTCTACTGCTGCATTTAATGCCAGGATATTTGTTTGTGATGAAATTTCGCCAATGATGGATACTTTATCAGCGATTTTCTTCATGGACTCCGTTGCTTCAAGGGCTATATTGCTTCCACTAATTACATTTTGCGAAGCTTTATTGGAGAGGGTTTCGGTTTGTTGCGCATTTTCAGCATTTTGATGAATATTAGAGGCCATCTCTTGCATAGAAGCTGTTACTTGCTCGGTAGCACTTACCTGGCTGTTTGCTCCTTCTGTTAATTGTTCAGAGTTTTGGAATAATTGAAAACTTGCTTCGTTAATTTTATTCCCACTCTCCTTCATCATCTCAACGATTTCACGAAATTTATCAGCCATGGTCGTCAAGTGTGCCGATAATTGTCCCATTTCATCATGCGAATTGTAATTTAGCTCGGCTCTTAAATCGCCTGCCGTAATTTTTTGGGCAAATTCAACACTGGCGTTTATTGGTTTTATAATACCACGACTAATGCTGATAATCACTAAAAATAAAAATACTAATCCCACGATTCCTCCAATTATGCTGGTTCGTATAATTCGGTTGGAATTTACATTTATAGAATTGATTGGAACCAGCATAGTAAGTGACCAGGGGGTGTCGGTATTGCCTACTTTAACCGGAACAAATTTTACATACAGGTCGTCATTAGTTCTTGAGTGAACGGCATTGAATGAAAAATTTTCACCCTTTTTTATCCTTTCCGTAATCCTGTATTTTTTGTCTTCATCCGGATTTGAATCTTTGAATTTTGTGCCTATTACTTCTTTATCCGGATGTGTCACATAAAGTCCGTCATTAGAAATCAAGTAGGCGTAACCACCTTCAAAAGGTGTGATTTTATCCAATAAATCATTAAATACACTTAGTTCAATGTCTATTCCGGTTACACCAACAAATTTATCATCTTTAATTACAGGAGCCGAAACTGTTGTTTCCAATACCTTTTCCTCATTAACAGAATAGCTAGTGCACCAGTATGGTTCGGCAATGACATCTATTTTCGAATCCATTGCTCTGTGGTAGCTATTATGTTTTTTTATGCCTCCTACATCTTTTTTTAATGTATTATATTTTATTTGACTATTTTCCCGATAATAGATTTTAGATACTCGTCCGGGATTATTTCCCCAGGAAGGATCATAATCGCTTAGTTGTAAAGAGTGGTAAACACCAATATAATTAGAATTATTTTGTAAAGTTTTTTTTAGGATTGGCAGGAAGGCATCATCTCTGTTTTCAAGTGGAATTGCTTCGTAATTTGAAATGCTGTTGGCTAATCCTCGCGCAACTCCCATTGAAGTGTTTAGTTGAGATTCAATTTCTTTTGCCCCGGTTTTTACTGATTCTTCAACTAGTCGTTTGGCATCTTCCAGCGAAGATATTTTAAGTTGAATAATAAAATATCCTATGCCTACCGAATAGACTAGCATACTGGTTAATAGAATAAAGTAAATAAGTTTGGATTTAATTGATAATTTAATTTTCATAAGGTTGATGCTTGTGGTTAGGTTTATGGTTTATTAATTCTAATCTCTGCAAAAAAGTGAATGGAAAATTCTTCCGTTTTTTTAGTTCCTTTTATATATCACTCCTATTAATTTGTGCTTTTACATTAGCCGAAAAGCATTATTGCTTGTGATCTTTACTGTCTTTTTTTTAATTATTTGATATTGTTTTTGGGTGGCAATAATACTATAAAAATAATCTTGCAAGGAAACTTTTTTATTAATGCATGTAAATACTCCACGAACGATTATTAAAGGGAATTGTAAGGGCAAAAAACTCTGCATCAAAAGCCGTTTGTTAATTTCATCGAACAAGGACTTTCGCTAGCTCCTTGTTCAGCGTAAAAGACCTGATGGCTATGAACTGTATACTTCGTCAAACTTCATGTAATTGAGTTTGGAAAGTGTTTTACAGAGATGTATTTTTAGGATTTTTTTATGATAAGGATATAAAACCATGAAAGATATAATTCTTGTAGGTCCTGTTGCAGTTGGAAAAACAACAACAGCAAAATTGCTTTCGGAAAAGCTAAACAAACCTCTAATTTCAATGGATGATTTACGATTTGACTATTATAAAGAAATCGGATATAATGACGATCATATGAAAGAGTTGTTTGAAAAAGCCGGGATAATGGCTATATACCAATATGGGAAAATTTTTGATACATATTCAATAGAAAGAATACTCGAGGATCATCAAAATTGTATATTCGATTTTGGTGGTGGTAATAATGCTTCCGGATTTAATTTCGAATTTAATCGTATTAACAGAGCTTTAAGTTCCTACGAAAATACTGTCCTTTTATTTCCTTGTGCTGACAAAGAAGAAGCATTAAAATTTATTTACAAACGTCGGGACTTTTCACAAATGCAAAGAGAACTGGTTGAACATATAGTTTACGATGAGTCAAATTTCAAGTTGGCAAAACATACAGTTTTTGTAAAAGATAAAACACCTGAAGATGTTTGTAATGAAGTATTATCTATAACAAGTAATCTCAGCTAAATTGATTAATCGAGGTGTTAATATCTGCTAAAAAAGATGCTCCGCTTCCAAATCATTTATTATAAATTTATTCTTTATTGTATGAATAGTCGCCATATTTGTGGCTTAATTCTAAATTAAGAACATGGTTCAAATTTGTGCATTGGCCTCGGGGAGTAATGGTAATTGCTATTACATTGGAAATGACGAAGAAGCTGTATTAATAGATATCGGAATATCAAATAAGCAATTAATTCAAAGACTTGATGCAGCAGGTTTGTCATTAAGAAAAATAAAAGCATTGTTTGTTACCCATGAGCATACCGATCACATGAAAGGCATGCGGGTTGTAAGCGATAAAAATAATATTGAAGCATATGCAACACATGAAACCTGGGAAAAGGGCCGAAAAGATTTCCGGTCTACCAATGCGAACTGCTTCTCTCCTGGCGATACTCTGAGTGTTGGATCAATTAAAGTTCATTCCTTTAGCAAGCAACACGACGCTATTGACCCTGTAAGTTTTCGTGTGGAAATTGACGGCCTTAACATAGCTGTACTAACCGACTTAGGTGTTGCCGATGACGAAATAAAAGAGCAGTTAAAGCTTTGCGATGCAGCTTTTTTAGAATGCAATTATGAACCACATATACTTGAAACCGGAAGATACCCGGTATTCTTAAAACAAAGAGTAGCTTCCGATATAGGACATCTTAGTAACCATCAGGCTTTTGATCTGGTAAAATCGTTAAATGGTTCACCCTTAAAAACGATTTTCTTATCACATATCTCTAAAGACAATAATACACTTGAGCTTGCTCTTGAGGCATTTAAACCTTTGGAAAATAACATACAAATTGAAGCCACCTCTCGTGAAACTATTTCAAGAGTAATTGAAATATAGTATTTCGAAAATTTCGATCGAAACAAACAAGGTCGAAACCTCCTCTATTTATTTGCCAGCTGGTGCATTGATGTTTAATTTCATTGCATTGTCCAGTGAAATATTAAATGTTAGATTTGTCTTCAAGCCAGACGGGCTTTTACTTTTTTGCTTCAGCTCAAAAAAGTAGAGTATCCTACTCACCTTTCCCTTCATTTATTCGCTAAAGGTAATATTGTCACATTTCAGGCTATGTAACTATAGCTTACGAAGCACAATTACTAAATAGTGGTTTTGTAACATAAGCTTCTAAGCAGCTTTAACTTTTGCGATTGAATTGAAATAAATCGAAAAAACAGAGTACAGGTTTTTTGGAATAAACTTTAGTTTCTGTAAATGTAGGATTTTCCCTACCTCCTAATATTTAAGGATCATTTATATTCGCCGGCGATTACAACAACATATTTTAGATAAAACAAAAGTGAGATTGCTATGAGTATTAAAAAAGAAAAAAAAATTAAAGAGCGCTTTTCCGGGGCATTTTGGGTTGCCAATTCCGTTGAGTTGTTGGAAAGAGCTGCTTATTATGGGGTTTTCATTGTAATTACAATTTACTTATCCCGAATAATGGGCTTTAGTGATATAGAGTCAGCCTTAATCTCAGGATTCTTTTCTGCCGGATTGTATTTGCTACCGACATTTAGTGGAGCTTTAGCCGATAAAATGGGCTTTCGAAATGCTTTATTGCTTGCTTTCGCATTGCTAACTATAGGTTATGCCGGTTTAGCTGTACTGCCAACAATGCTGGAATCTGCAGGTTTAGTTGAGTATTCCCAAATTACAGTGTTTAAAGGATTAGAGACAAGTTCTCAAAAATGGTTCATTATTCCGGTGATAATCATTATTATGATTGGAGGTTCATTTATTAAATCCGTTATTACCGGTACCGTTGCCAAAGAGACTACTCAAGAAAACCGGGCAAAGGGATTTTCAATTTTTTATTCGATGGTAAATATCGGGGCATTCTCAGGTAAAACCATTGTGAAACCTCTTCGTGAGGCTATGGGTAATGAAGGCTTGGTGAACTTAAATTATTTTTCTGCAACAATGACCTTGCTGGCTTTAATTGGGGTATTCTTTTTCTTTAAGAGCACCAGGCATGAAGGAGAAGGAAAAAGCATTCGTCAGATATGGGGTGCTTTGGTAAAGGTTTTATCAAACGGCAGATTATTGGCTTTAATCTTAATTGTTACAGGCTTCTGGATGGTACAACATCAGCTGTATGCAACCATGCCTAAATATGTATTACGTATGGCAGGTGAAGGTGCCTCTCCATCGTGGTATGCCAACGTGAATCCATTAATCGTTGTTTTATCTGTTGGATTGATTACACAACTTTTACGCAAAAGAACAGCACTATTCTCAATGACGGTAGGAATGTTTATAATGCCTGTTTCTGCTATGTGTATGGCAGCCGGTAATTTATTAGATGTAGAATCTGTTAATTTAGGTCTGTTTAGCATGCATCCAATCGCTTTCATGATGATTGTTGGGATCGTTTTTCAGGGTTTGGCGGAATCATTTATTTCCCCACGTTTCCTGGAATATTTCTCCCTTCAGGCACCAAAAGGAGAAGAAGCTATGTACCTTGGTTTTAGTCATCTTCATTCATTTATTTCGTCCATTCTAGGATTTGGATTATCCGGATTTTTACTGTCCAAATATTGTCCGGATCCAAAATTATTTGCAAATCATTCTGACTGGGAAGTTGCTTCTTCAAATGCGCATTATATATGGTACTATTTTGTAGGAATTGCTACAGTATCGGCTATTGCTTTGATTGTTTTTGGGAAAATTTCCAGAAAGATTGATGCACAGAATGCATAATTGATAAAGAATTAATAACCTTAAAAATAAGATTAATCATGAGCAAAGTAGTAATAATAATGGGTTCGAAAGCCGACCTTGAATGGGCTAATAAGATAACAAGTGTTCTTAATAGTCTTGAAATTGAAACTGTTTCAAGGATTGCTTCAGCACACAAAGTGCCATTAAAATGTTACGAACTGATTAAGGAGTACGAGAAGCAGAATGTTGTATTTATTACGATTGCAGGAATGAGTAATGCATTAAGCGGTTTTACCGATGCTCAAACGCATTGCCCTGTAATTGCTTGTCCACCATATAGCGATAAATTTGGAGGAGCTGACCTTTATTCAAGTATTCGCATGCCTTCAGGTGTTGCTCCATTAACCGTTATCAGTCCTGAAAATGCTGCACTTGCAGCTGCCAAAATTATTGGACTATCGAACCAGCATATTAAAAGTAAAATTGTAGAGTATCAAGTTAAAAAAAGAATTGAACTGGAAAAGGCTGATAAAAATTTGATTGAAGGCAAAGAATAAAATACAGATTGTAGTAGCCACGAGTATTTTTAATTACAGTGGTTTCGTTTCATCCCACTGTTCGGCGAAGGATTTTCCTTCGCCGTATTATTTACATATGTGTTTATTTTTGTGACAAAATATAATAGATTAAACTTTGCCTACATTGCAATATGCTTAAACGTACAAAAAGAAAACTCTGCTTGCACAGATTAGACAATAGGCTGACAAGTTTTTGCGAAGCGTAATTCATGCCTGTAAAGACCAGTTGAAGGAAATTGTTTTCGTCCTTGCCAACCGGCTTGATTCTATAGTCTATGTTTCTGTAACCCAACAACTTAATTCAAGTTGCTAATTGTGGTTTTTGTAATATTTAAAAGAATATCCTTTTCTTATAGGGATAAATTTGGAAAATCGGGGCGAAATTGATTTCTCAGGACAGTTGTAAATACAGCGCATACACATTAGGCAATTAAAACCAAATCGAGGTTTACCTT
>Ga0070729_10001466_pt1 | contig 36005 bp, 30 predicted proteins | sample tdDd472_FD_66725 | JGI IMG/M metagenome (GOLD analysis project Ga0070729, IMG submission 66725) | Marine sediment microbial communities from the Atlantic coast under amendment with organic carbon and nitrate - tdDd47.2 | ecosystem: Environmental > Aquatic > Marine > Coastal > Sediment | place...
TCCGCGTCCACAACGAAGAGCCGAAGCCCTTCACATGGACGAAGGACGCCGAGTCGATCATCAACACCCACCGGCGACTGCGCGGTGAGGATCAATGAACTTTCGGGCCGGGACACTAGCATAGCTGCGGCGAATACCCAGGTGGCGCTGTACACCGACGCTGATACCGGTACGATGTTTGCTGGCGGAGACGTGGGCGACAAGCCCGCAAGCCTGTTCCCGTTCGCAGACGGTACGCCAAACGTTGACTTTCGCGTTCGAAGCGACTTTCGGGCAATGGAAGACATGATCTGCCTCCAGTTTCCAGCTCGGCGCGTCACATCGTGTGGCGCGCGCAATGTACTCGACTAGGACATCACCATGTTTCACCTACGAGCAGTCGGCGTGCTTTTCCTCGCGCTCAATATTGGCGGTTGTGTCGACGAGGAGCCAATAGATGAATCAACGGATACGAGCACCGATGATGCTTCCGACGATCCCGGGACGTACGGCGACGCGGAGACGACAAGTGCATCTGACGCTGAGTTGGATTCTGTAGAAAGTGCAGATGGCGAATTCGGTCGAGACATCGGAAGCGATTCGATCGGCGATGCGGACAACACATGCAACATGGGTGCGACGTCATCTGACGATGGATGCCCCTGCGAGACGCACCGCCTGCAGTGCTGCTGGGCGGGGCTTCATATCGAGTGTGTTGCACCGCCGGGGCAATCATACAGTTACTGGGGTGAGGTGCATGATGCGGATTGGAACTGCGACGAGTATCCAGACTGCGAGGACTTCGAGGGCGTGCCGGCCCCTTGAATCGTCGGGGCTGGTTTCTGTGGCTACGTCCTTGCGTCGATGAGCCACCGTGCTCGTATCGAGCGGAGAGTTGAGATGCGATATATGTACGGCTTGTGTCCGGTTCTGACGATGGTGGGCCTCCTCGGTGGATGGGCCGGATGCTCCGCATCCGTCGATGGCGACACCCGCGAACCCGGTGAATCGGAGACACTCCTCGAGGCCCTCGAACACGCGATCGAGGCGGACGACGACCGGTCGAGACCTGGCGAGCCGACCGAAGAACCCGAAGAGTGGCCGCGTGCCACGCACACCGACGGCGAACGATCACTGGACGAGTCGGCACGGCTCGCGCTTGGCGATGAAGGGTATGCGCGGATCATGGACGCCCAACGGGGTGCCGGACTGCCCGCCGGTGAACTGCACGCTGTGGCCCACATCCCGGCGATTGAAGGCGACGCCTGCGCAACGGACGACGACGCGCCGCGAGAAGAGCCGCCGCACGTCGACTCCCGTGGCCGCGCCCTGCCGGGTGAGATCGCGCCGCGTCGCACTCCATTGTGGGCGCGGGCCGGGACGGTGGAAGGTGAGCGAGACGCCGTGGTGCGTGAACCCGTTGCGCCTGCCGTGTTGGCGTTGCAGGCCGACTGGGTCGACCGTGGCTGCGCCGCACCCGCCGAGGAGCGACGGGCCGAGTGCGCGGACCACGCCTACCGACGCCACCTCGCCGCGTCGATGCTGCGCGACCCCGAAATCCGGCCGGACCGCCGACGCGGGGCGGCGGAGTAGGCGGCGACGAAGGTCGCTTGTCTGCGCCCGTATCTGCGCTCGCGACGATTCCGCGTCGGTCGCTTCAGCGGCGTCCATGGGACGCGGCCGCCCGCTATCAGGCGCGCGGGCCTGGCCAGAGTGACGTCTCGGCCGTTCGGCGTCGGGCGCCGTCCGAAGCGCGCGGGTCTGTGACGAACGACACACGAGCGCTACGTTATCGTGGTCCGTGAACACCTCCCCGGTGTCGACCGATGAGAAAGGCAGGCCGGACGGCACCGCGCGGCAAAGAAGCGCGCGGGCGGGGGTGAGCGATTGGGTCAAGGAGCGATCATGAACGGATGTCCCACGAGAGCGACGCAGCTGCACCGCCTTCTCGGTGCGTGCCTCTCCCTGCACATGCTGGTGGGTTGTGTCGACGAGGACCCCGACACCACCGGGGACGAGGACGTCACGGATGTCAGTGACACCGTCGATGCCGCGCCGCGCGCGGATGCCGACCCGGGCTCGACGACCGATGCGGACGCGACGCCGAGCGTGGACGCGACGACCGACGCTGCGTCGGACGCGGACCACGACGCGTCGACCGATAGTGGAGAGACCTGCACGATGGGAGAGTACCTGCGATACAACGGCTGCCCGTGTGACACAAACCTGCAGCAATGCTGTTGGGGCACCATCCACATGGAGTGCAGCGTCCCGCCCGGGCAGCTGCTCGGCACGTGGGGTGAAGTCCACGACGCAAACTGGAACTGTGACGAGTACCTGGATTGCGAGGACTTCGAAGGCGTTCCCGGTCCTTGAGTCGTCGCCGACCTCGGCAACCCCGTCCGGGTCGGCGCAGCCACCGTCGCGCGATGCCCGGGGCATGGTGAGAGGCAGTCAGGGCGTCGCGCCGGCCTCGGTGACTGTCCAGAACCAGCCGCGCAGGTCGCCCTCGGCGAAGCCGGTGGCTTCGTCGTCGGGGTAGAGCGCGGCCAGCGCGTCGGCGACGCCGACCGCGATCTGGGCCTCGCTGCCGTGGCAGCTCGTGCACATCGCGGGCATCACGATCGGCGAGAGCTCGGCGAGCTGCCCGTCGGGGCCGACCCGCAGGTGCGGGCCGGGCGTACCGGCGGCGACGAGGTCGGCGGCCCACGCGGGCGGTGCGTTGCTCGGGTTGCGCAGCCGCTGGGCCGTTCGCCCGACGGTGACCTGCGGGTGTGCGTTGATGCGCGCGCGAATGGCGGGCGCCGCCTCGTTGCACAGGGCCACCGCCGCGCCGTGCCCGTTGGCACTGATTTCGGCCGTGAGGGCGCCGACGAGCTCGCGCATGAGCGCATCGCGCTGTGCGTTGCCGGCGGCGCGCTGGGCCTGCTGGGCTTCGGTCAGGGCGCTCGGCGCGATGGTCTGCCATGCGGCGCCGTCGTCGGCCGTGGCCGCAGGGCCGTTGTCGCCGAGGTTGCCGTTGTCGGCCGCTTCGTCCGGAGCCGCCGCCTCGTCGGGGGCCGAGGCCTCGTCGGCCGTCGTCGTCTCGTCCGGCTCCGCCGCCGGGTCCATGACGTCCGGCGGGCGGTCACAGCCGGTGGTCAGCAGCAGGGCGAGCGTGGCAGCAACGGGGAGTCGAAGCATGGGTCACCGTTCGGCGAGGCGCGCGCGCACGGCGCGGTCGAGGGCGAAGACGTGAGGATCCTGCACGCCCATGTCTCGGAGCGCATCGGCCAGACGCAACACGTATTCGGTGTTCGGTCCGCTGGGCCCGACCGCGCGCACGACCCGGTCGGCGATGACGTCGATGGGTTCTTCACCGACGAAGCACGGGTTCGTCGGCCCGGCGACATAGACCAGCACGTCGTCGATCGTGCCGCCGTCTGCGGTGTGCACGGTCGTGTGGTGCCGCGCGTACCCCCCCTTTTCGCGGTAGTCGAGGTCCGCCAGCACCGCGTCGACGCGCTCGTCGCGCACCCGGGACGCGACGCCCCACGTGATCGCATCGGGGTCGTCGTCGAGCAGGGTGACCACGCGGCCGGGGTAGTCCGGCACGCCCCGGTGGTCCGTCGACGCCTGCCAGAACCGCCGCGTGAACCCGCGCACGAATCCCGGCACCCGCTCGGCCTCGTCGAAGCCCGGGCGCCACACCAGCGAACCGTATCCGAACACCCACATGCGCTCTGCCTCCGATCGCGCGCACCGCGGTACGCTGCGGTGCCGCCCCGAGGGTGGGGCGCCCCGACGCGGATGTCGATGCCGACGCGCAGCTTGCGATCCCGGCGCGGCCGTGGCTCGATCCCGGCACGTGGTCCCCTGCACCCCCGTCACGAGGACGCATGCTGCGCGCCTGGCTCGTCGACCAACTCGAACGCCCCACCGGCTGGCTCGGCCGCGCCGTGCTGGGGCCGCTGATGAACGTGTCGCACGGGCCGACGAACCGCGCCGTCTGTGACCTCATGGGGTTGTCGCCGGGCGACGATGTGCTCGAGGTCGGCGTGGGCGGCGGGGACCTCGTGGCGCGGCTGCTGCGGGTGCTGATCGCTGGCCGGGTGACCGGCGTGGACCTGTCGCCGGATGTGCTGCAGGCGCTGCGCGCGCGGCAACGGGTGGCGGTGTTGGCTGAGCGGCTGCGGCTCGTCGAGGCGGACGCGGCGGCGCTGCCGTTCGACGACGCGACCTTCGACGCCGTCGCGATGGTGCACACGCTGTACTTCGCCGAGGTGCCGGAGGCGGTGGCCCACGAGCTCGCTCGGGTGGTGCGCCCGGGCGGACGGGTGGTTGTCGCCGTGGCGACTCCGGTCGATGCGGTGCGCGCCGGGCTCGACGCGCGCCGGCACACCCTGCTCGAAGAGGACGAGCTCGTCGCGCTGCTCGACGAAGCCGGGCTCGAGCTGGTGCGCACCGAGATCCACCGCGAGGCCGGTGGGCGGGTGGTCTGCGTGCTGGCTCGGCGGCCGACGAGCTGATCCCGAGCTGGACCAGGTGCGCTGAACGGATGTTCGTGGTTTCGGGTTGCGCCGGCCGCGAGAGAAGCGCACTGTGGGGGCATGCCTCGCCCGGTCGCCAATCCGCCGAACCCATGGGCCAGCGCGCACGTCGAGTACATCGACGCGCCGCCGGCGCGGCTGAAGGTGTACGAGCAGACGGCGGGTGAGATCCTGTCGCGCAATGACAGCCCCGACCTGCCGTTTCGGTACAGCCTGAACCCGTACCGGGGCTGCTTTCACGCGTGCGCGTACTGTTACGCCCGGCCGTCGCACGAGTACCTCGACTTCGGCGCGGGCACGGACTTCGAGCGGCGTATCGTCGCCAAGACGAACGCGGCCGAGCAGCTGCGCGCGCGCTTCGCGAAGAAGTCGTGGTCGGGCGAGCTGATCCTCTTCTCGGGCAACACGGACTGCTACCAGCCACTGGAGGCGTCGTACGGGCTGACGCGGGCGTGCCTCGAGGTGTGCGCCGAGCACCGCAACCCGGTGGCGATCATCACGAAGGGGGCGCTGGTGGCGCGGGACGTCGACGTCCTCGCGCAGCTCGCCCGCGAGGCGCACGCGCACGTGTACCTGTCGATCCCGTTCGTCGACGCGGCGATGGCGCGGGCGATCGAGCCGTCGGCGCCGTCGCCACGCACGCGGTTCGACGCGATGCGGGCGCTGCACGAGGCAGGCGTGTCGGTGGGGGTATCGGTGTCGCCGATCATCCCGGGGTTGAACGACGACCAGATCGTGGCGGTGCTCGAGCGGGCCGTCGAGTGCGGAGCCCGCAACGCGTTTCGGACCCTGCTGCGCCTGCCCGGCCCGGTCGAGGGCATCTTCGTCGAGCGGCTCGAGACGGCGTTGCCGCTGCGGGCGTCAAAGGTGATCAACGCGATCCGCGAGATGCGCGGTGGGGCGATGACCGAGGCGCGGTTCGGCCGGCGCATGGCGGGGCAGGGCCAGCGCTGGGCCGCCATCGCCGCGCTCTTCGACGCGACCTGCCGCCGCCTCGGCATCGACGGCCGCGAGGTGGCGTACGACGGCGCCGACAGCGGCGTGCCCCGCACCTTTCGCCGCCCCCCGCAGCCGGGAGACCAGCTGGGGTTGTTTGGGTTCTAAGCGGCCGCGATTCATCGCGGCTCGACGCCGAAGGCGACGATGTCTCGGGTCGCCCACGCACGTCATGGGCGTGGCGCACATCGTTGATGCACGTCATGGGTGGCGCGAGCATCGTCGGCCCGTTGGGCCTCCGAGCGGCGATGAATCGCCGCCGCCAAGCGGCCGCGATTCATCGCGGCTCGTCGCCGAAGGCGACGATGCTACGAGTTGCCCTCGGCCGTCATGGGTGGCGCGCACCTCGTTGATGTAGGTCATGGGTAGCGCGAGCATCGTCGGCCCGTTGGGCCTCCGAGCGGCGATGAATCGCCGCCGCTAAGCGGCCGCGATGAATCGCCGCCGCTGAGCGGCCGCGAGGTATCGCGGCCTACAACGCCGCCGCCCACTCCTTCAGCGCGTCGAGCTGGATCGTCTCGAGGGGGCCGTCGTCGAAGTTCTGTGTGCCGTGGCGGCCGTCTTCGATGCGCACGAACTCCCAGGCGGTGGGCGCGTCGTCGACGAACGCGTCGCTGTACGGCTCACTGTCGGGGTACACCCACAGGATCGGCAGGGTCTGCAGCGTGTCGCCGTGGTCCGCGATCGCGTTCTGGGCTTCGGTGTAGGCGCCCGGCGAGAGCCACGCGATGCGAGCTGGCGCGGCCCCGTCGATCGGATCGACGGTGTAGTCGAGCACCGAGGTCGTGCCGTTGCTCGCCCCGACCAGCATCAGCGCCGTCGCATCGACCGTGCAGCCGGTGGCGTCCGACGTCAGCCAGTCGATGGCGGCGACGAGGTCGAGGCGCCCGCCGGGGCCCTGGTACGCGTCCTGGGCGACGCCGCCCGACTCACCGGCGCCGCGGCGGTCGAGGTTGAGCACGTTCAGGTCGAGCGCCTGCAGCTCGGCACGGACTCGCCCGGGGTAGGTCGAGCGGTCGTTGCCCGGCGGGATCATGTGCACGAGCACCACCGCGCCGCGGTTCGCGGACGCCGCGGGCAGGTAGTCCGCCACGAGGTCGACGCCGTCTTCGGTCGTGAACGTCACGACGCGCTCAGCGCCGCCGCAGTCCTCGCTCACGGTCGCGTCGCCGCCGCCGGATGCGTCCGCGGCCGCGTCCTCAGCGGCGTCGTCGGCCGTGTCGTCCGTCGCGTCGGCGGCGGCCACATCGTCGCCGGCCGTGTCGGCCGCAGCGGTGTCTTCGGCGCCGCCGCCGGTGTCGCCGGTGGTGGCGGTCCCGCCGTCGTCGGACGTCGAGCACGCGACGAGCGCGGCGGCGCACGAGAGGGCGAACGCGGCGCGTGCCACGCGGGGGGAGGGCAGCCAGAGCAGCTTCGACATGCAGGGTCCGTCAGCGTCGGGGTCCGGGGCCGGCGCCAGCGGGGCGCGGGCCATCCGGTGTTCGCACGATGCCGCAGCCGGCGGCGACGATTCAACCGTCGCGTCGATGGCCGTGTCGGTCGCCCGGTGCCGCGCGGCCCGGGCCCCGCCGCGCACTGCGCCCGGGCGCGCGCCGCACGATTCGTGGCCGTCGATCGGCGGGTGCGCTACAGTAGTCGCCCCCCGATGCCCCGCGCACGCCCATGACCGACGACACCTCGCCGATGCACGAAGACCGCCCGTGGGGCTCGTACACCGTCCTGGACATCGGGGACGACTACAAGGTGAAGCGCATCGTCGTGAAGCCCGGCGCCAGGCTCTCGTACCAGCGCCACCAGCACCGCGCCGAGCACTGGTACATGGTCGCAGGCACCGGGACGGTGACCCTCGACGACGTGAAGCACACGGTGCCCACCGGCGAGGCGATCGACATCCCGCTGCAGGCGAAGCACCGGATCGCCAACGAGGGCGACGAGCTGCTGATCTTCATCGAGGTCCAGCGGGGCTCGTACCTCGGTGAGGACGACATCGAGCGGTTCTCGGACGACTACGGTCGCGCCTGACTCGCACCGCACCCGGGTCTCGCGGTTGCACCACATGACGCAGGTGGGCGCCACATGCGTGGACGCGCCCGAGGGCGCAGCCTGAATCGACGCGCGGAGCTGTGCCTGCTCGCCGCCGCAACGAACGCGGCGCGGGGGCTTGCTCGAATGTGACAGAATGGTGACAGTTGAGGGCCCTGCCCTCTGTCACCCGGCTCGTCATGCGTCGCTCTGCGATCCTCGCGTCCCTGTCTCTTGCTCTGATCGCGATCGCTGGCTGCGGCGACGAACCCGCGGACGCCTTCTCGGGCGACCCGGTGTCGGACGTCTCGAGCGCGGACGCAGTGGATGCGACCGACGCGGCCGACGCCACAGACGATGATGCGGACGCGGGCGACGTCGGGCCGGACGGTGCGGATGGCGGTGCCGATGGGGGCGCAGACACCGAGGCCGACGCGACCGCGGACGCCGATGCCTCGCCCGAGGTGGGCGAGGGGCTCTTCGCCGCCGGATGCCCCCGGGCCGGGGCAGCCACCGCACGCTTGATGACCGACGCCGATGCGCTCACGGGCCCGAATGCTCTGGGCGGCGCCGGCGACTTCGTGCTCTTCAACACCGAAGCCGCCTACGTGATCCAGGGGGTGTACGAGCCGCGCCGGACGTACTGGTACTACGGCGGCCAGGCGATCGACGCCGTGGCCCTCGACGGCTGCGCACAGGCGGGCCCCGAACGGTTCGACGAGCAGGGGTTCATCGTCGGCACGCCGCGCATCGACGCCTTCGATCAGTCCACCCTTCGCGGGTTTCGCGCCGAGCGGGTCGAGGTGATCTCCGACGGGTCGGACGGCGGCCCCGCGCACGTCCGGGCGACGGGTACCGACGACTTCTTCTGGCTGATCGAGCTCGAGCTCATCGCTGGTGCCTTCACGTCCGGTTCGCCGAAGCCGATGAGCGAGCCGATGGGGCTCGAGATCGTCGTCGACTACGTGCTGCAGCCCGACTCGGCGGTGCTCGAGATGTCGGTGCAGCTGCGCAACGAGACCGATGCGTCGTCGACCGTGATCACCGGCATGGTGAACTTCTTCGCCGATACGACGCGGGGGCTGTTCTACAACGAGAGCCGGCTCTCGTTCGGCGGGTTCAACCTCGCGGTGGGCCTGCCCTGGCTCGTGTCCGAGGCGCGGGACTACAGCCTCGCGGTCAACGTGGACGGCGCGCAGACCGGCACGATCAACATCTCTGGCGTCGATGCCCTCGTGAACATCGACCAGTTCTTCACCGGCGCGACCCTGCGGCCCGCCGGACGCGACGGCGACACCCGGACGGACGTGTACCATCTGTCGGTCGGCGCCGGGGGCGTGAACGCCGCGATCACCCCGCTCATCGACGCGGTCGAGCAGCCGATCCCCGGGGTGGGGTGGACGCTGCAGCCGATGCGGGTGCAGGTCGTCGACGCGGTGTCGGGCGACGGACTCGCCGGCGTCGAGCTCGTGCTCGAGCGCCAGAACGGGGACGGGGACTGGTCGCCGATCGACGGGTTCTACACCGACGCGGACGGGCGCTTCGAAGGCGCTGTCGCGGTCCTCGACGGCGCGCGTGACCATCGCCTGCGGGCGCTCGACCTGGGTCGCCCGTCGCCGGACCCGGTCGCGTGGGCGCCGGGGGCGGACGAGCCGACGCGCATCGAGCTCGGTCGCGGCGGGCAGGTGCGCGTGACGGTGACCGAGCCCGACGCGGCGTCCCCGCCGGCGAAGGTGCTGCTCTTCGACGACGGCCGCATCGTGCGTCGCGAGTACGCCGTCGGTGTGCCCCTGGACCTCGCCGTCGAGCCCGGCGTGTACGACCTGACCGTGTCGCGGGGCCTCGAGTATTCGGTGTACCGCGAGACGATCGAGGTGGTGGCCGACGCGGAGCTCGCCGTGGACGCGACGATCGAGCGCGTCCTCGATACCACCGGGTACCTGTCGATGGACGGGCACGTGCACGGGGGCCCGAGCCCGGACAGCGCCGTGACCATCCCGATGCGCGCTGTGACCCTCGCCGCCGAGAACGTCGAGGTCGCGGTCAGCACGGACCACGAGGCGATCCTGCCGTGGGCGCCGGGCTTCGCCGAGGCCGGCATGACCGGATGGGTGGCGACCGTGCTCGGCGAAGAGGTCACGCCGCCCCTGCCCGAGCACTCGAACGCATACCCCTTCCCCGATCGCAGCGACGAGGCCGCGCGGGGCGTCCAGGTGCCGTGGTTCGGCGAAGACATCGCCGGGGTGTACGCGGCGTCGCGTGAACGCGGCGCGCAGGTCGTGGCGCTGAACCACCCGCGCAACGGGTGCAACTACATGTGCCTCATCGGATACGACCGGGTGCTGGGCGACGCGACCCTCGACGACCCGACGCTGCTCTCGTTCGAGCCGGACGCGGAGCTGTGGTCGTGGGACTTCGACACCGTCGAGTACATGAACGGGCACGATCCGGTCTTTGTCGATCCGGCGCGCCCGGACTCGACGGGCACGTTCGACGACTGGATGAGCTTCTTGAACCACGGCCACCGCATCACGGCGACCGGGGTCACGGACGTGCACGGGCTCGACGCCCGCGGCACGCCGCGCAACTTCTTCGTCGCGCCGACCGACGACCCTGCCGCGTTCACCGACGACATGCTGGTGACCGCGATGCTCGAGGGCCGGTCGATGGTGAGCACCGGCGCGTTCGCCCGGGTGAGCATCGCCGACGCCGGGCTCGGTGACACGGTCACCGTCGAGGACGGCGCGGTCGCGTTGGACGTGCGCGTCGAGGCACTGCCCGAGATCGACGTGACGGCGATCCAGGTGTTCGCCAACTGCGACGAGGTCGCGTGGGTCGAGGCGACGGATCCGGACGGCGTCGTGAAGTTCGACGACACGATCGAGTTCACCATCGAGCAGGACGCGCACGTGGTCGTGCTCGCGCACGGCGAGGGCCGCCTGCCGGAGCCCATGCCCCAGTTCGATCCCGTGGGTGTGCCGCGGGTGACGACGAACCCGATCTATGTCGATGTCGATGGCGACGGGGACTGGACGGCGCCGGGGGGCCGCACCTGCACGTACACCCGCCCGACGCGCGACAAGGCGGACGACGGCCACGACCACGATGGTCACGATCATGGTGACCATGGGCACGGGCACGACGACGACCGCGAGGCGATCCCGACGCTCTACGACACGACACTCTCGCCCGGCCCGTGCGTCTGCGGCGGCTAACTGCGGCGGCTCACCGCGGCGGCTCACTCGTCGGTCTCGCCGCGCACGACGCGCCCGGCGCACGCTCGCCGCTCTTCGGCGCGTGCTCGGGCCGCTTCGGCTTCGGCCTGAGCCGCAGTGCGGACCTCGGCCGCGGCGTCGGCGTCCACCCGTTCGAGCAGCTCGAGGGCGGACTGCCCGTCGACGACGCCGTCGTCGTCTGCGCTGGCGCCGGACCGCACGTCGACACGCCACGCTGCCCCGTCTGCGGTGACGGTGACCTCGGTCCAGGGCCCCTCGGCCGAGGTTGCCACCCGCCAGGGCTGCCGCGCCACGAGGTCCGGCGCGTCGTCGACCCCGTGCTCGGCGAGGGCCATGCGGTCGACGGCCTCGGCGAGCTCGTCGAAGGACACGTCCCACACGTGATCGCTCATCGCCGTCCGCACCGTGCCATTGTACGCCGCGTTGCCGCAGGCACGCGGGCACCCGGCGACGAGCAGGGCGAAGATGGCGAGCACGAACGTGGATGCGTAGCGATGCATGCGGTCCGACGACGAGGGGGATGGGACGAGCATCGCGCCCCGGGCGCGGATGTCCAGCGCCGATGGTCCGCGTGGTCCGCGTGGGACGCGCTCTTCGCCCCGCTCCAGGCGCCTCTCACTCGACCCACGCATTCGGCCCGGTGGACCGACGGCGTGGCCGGATGGCCTACCCCAGGTTCATCCCGGTCACGCCGAACACCGCGCCGGCGATGGCGCCGCCGATCGCGCTGAAGATCATCGCCATCTTCTGGCGCTTCAGGGATGCCTCGGTGGCGTCGACGCCCATGCGCTTGCGGAAGGTCCGCGAGATGTTGAGCACGACGACCAGCGCGACGGTCAGCCCGAGGGGCATGTACATCGCGACGAGGTCGAGAGGCTCACCCCGCGCGACAAGCGCGCCCAGTCCGCGCAGGGCGAAGAAGGCGGCGAAGAAGCTGAGGGCGAGCCCGCCGACGGACGGCGGCTGCTCGTACGTGCGGCGGGGCGGGGTGTCCGCGGTCTCGCTCGTGTCGCTCGGCATGGGTTCGCTCGGGGTCATCGCGATCCCTCACGCCGGGCGGCGGTGCGTCCCCCGGCGTCGACGGCGCGCAGCGGGTCGGGCACGGGGCCCTGGCTGCGACGCGTCGACGCGGGGACGCGGCGGGATCAGGGGTTGTAGGGGTTGCCGTAGGTCATCACCGACGTCAGGTCGGTCATGACGCGGAACAGCTGCATGTACTGCCTGTACTCCTGCGCCGCGGAGTCGCGGGTCACGTACCGGGCCATATCGTCGGGGATGTCCTGACAGTCGTCGTCCTCGGTGGCCGACACCGCCTCGCTATCACACAGCGTCGAGTACGACAGCATCGTGTTGGCGCGGTTCACCATCGCCTCACCGGCGCCGACGCGGTCCATGACGCGCATGGCGCCGAAGGTCTGGCCGCTGACCGGATCCGAGACGGTGATCATCCGGTCGGGGCTGAGGTCGGGCGCGCTCGCGGTGCCCACGATGAAGAGGCGCGAGTCGTCGATGAACGAGCGGTCGAAGTTCGACGGGAACCGGGCCATGCCCAGCACCTGCCAGTACAGCTGCACGCTGAACGTGGCGAAAGGCTCGACCGGCAGCTCGTGCGTCTCGGTCAGGTCACCGGCGTAGTTCGGGAAGTAGAGCTCGCCGTCTTCGGCGTACGGCGCGACGCGGTCGTACTCGTTGGCCATGATCGCGCGGTTGATCTCGGCGATCTGGTCCGAGAACGTGTTGTAGTAGCTGACTTCCCACTGGCGGATGTCGATCGGCGTGGCGCGGGCGACGAAGTTGGTGCGCGAGTCGCTGAGCGCCTCGATCGCCATGATCTTGTCGAGATAGAAGCCGACGTGGTGCAGGCACTCGTACCACATGTAGCCGCAGTCCCGGTCGCCATCGCCCCAGCTCGTCGAGTAGTAGCGACCGTCGGTCACATCGAGCTCGACCCGCGCGGGGAAGAACCCACCGCGCATGTACGCCGAGCCACCGGCGTCCGGCACCGGACCGGCGTAGCCGGAGATGTCGGGCATGAAGATCGTCTGCACGAGGTAGTTGAACGCGTTCTGCACGGCCCAGGTGTTGCCACCCCAACCGGTGCGCGGGTTCGTGAAGAACTCCTCGAGCTGCTCGGGCGAGTAGAACTGGGGCAGCAGCGCGGCGTAGAGGCCGTAGATGTCGTGCCACTGCTTGAGGCGGTTGTAGACGCGCCCGTAGTACCGCGAGACGTAGTTGTACGTGTCGACGCCGATGCGACCGCGGGGGAAGTTCCGCGTGATGTACCAGGTGTCGAGGTCGTCGAGGATGTTCTTCATCCGCTCGCTCGGGTCGGCGCCGGCGTCGCGGGTGAGGCACGAGTCCGACAGGTCCGACCGGTTGTGCGAGCAGTAGATGTACGGCACGCGGGTCATCGTCTCGCCGTCGACGTTCGCCTCGGTGAAGTCGCCGTTGAACTCGGCGATGTCGACCATCACGCGGTTGTCGTCGGCGTACAGGTCCTCGCCCATCCAGTTGTAGAACTCGGTGTAGTGCGTCGCCTGCGGGCCCGAGGTCAGGAAGGTCAGCAGGTCACCGTCGTTGGTGAACCAGTCGCGCAGCAGGTTCGTCGGCGCGGCGCCGGTGTCGCGGAACACCTCCATCTGCTGGCCGTAGCCGAAGAAGATCGCGGCGCGGTCGTAGCGGCCGACGCCTTCGCCATCGACGGTGTACCGGCCCGCGTAGTCCATCACGGAGCTGTACGCGTAGTTGTAGATGTTGCTGTTGATCTCGGCGTTCGTGATCGGGTCCTCGAGGCGCGGGCCGACGTCGCCGTCGTCGCGGATCTGCCAGTACTCGGGGTGGTAGTTGATCGCGTCGTCCGAGCCGCCGAAGTTGTGCATCAGGCCGACGGAGTGACCGACCTCGTGGGCGAGCACGGCGGTGTAGATCGCCGTGCGGATGATGCGGTACGCGTCGTTCGAGTTCGTGTCGCGCAGCTGGCGCGCGAGGCCGAGCAGGGCGTCGTCCGCCATCTCGGGGAGGTACATGTTGCGGGCGGCGGCGAACTCCTCGCGCAGGCGCTGGCGGTCCATCGCGAGGCGACCGAGGCCGCCGCGCACGACGCTGGCCTGCTCGACGTGGTGATCGAGGACCGGGGTGCCGGGCTCGTGCCCGCCGGCCATCATGATCTCGGGGTCGAGCATCATCTCTTCGATCTGCGTCCCGACGAGGGCGTCGAGGCGGGCGTCGGCCGCGTGGGCTTCGCCGTTCAGCATGCCGCGGTCGTACATGTCGTCGAGGTAGGGCTCGACGAAGTGCTGGTGGCCGTGGTGCAGCTGAAAGTCGACGTCTGCCTGCGTGATCTCGCGGCGCTGGCCTTCCCAGTAGGCGTTCGCCCAGCCGTGGGTGAGGTTGTGGACCATGTGGTCGGCCTGCTCGAGGCCGAAGGTGCGGGGCGCGGCCTCGCTCTGGCCGGTGACCTCGTTGACCCACTCGGTCAGGTCGACGCCGTCGATGTAGTCGTCGGCGCCGCGGCGGTTGTTCAGCAGCTCGACCATCTCGAGCGTGCCGTACGCGGCGAGGTTGTTGTGGTGGTACACGTACGCCGCGCCGTTGAGGATCTCACCGGTGCGCGGGTCCTGGTTGGAGGGTCCGAGACCCAGCAGGCCGTACTGCATGTAGTCCGGGATGTACGCCATGAACGAGTACCGCATGTCGCCGATGCGGGGGCGGTCGCCGGGTTCGCCACAGACGGCCGGGTCGCCGTCCTGGATCGGGTTGTTCGGGCAGAGGATGAAGACCTCTTCGCCCTCGGCCAGCGCGTAGCCCTGGCTCTCGACGACTTCGCTGAAGATGCCGTTCCACTGATCCGCGACGTTGAGCGCGATGTCCTTGAGATCGTTCGGGAACGCACGGTTCACGTGGTACACGATCGGGCGCAGCGTGCGGTCGGCGACGGGGATGAGGTTGCCCTCGTCGTCGAACCAGTTCACCCACAGGTTGTGCCGGTTGAGGTACCGCTCGCGGCCCTGCTCGCGGATGCCCGTGAGCGGGTCGTAGTTCATGCGGTCGGTGGTGAAGAAGCCGAAGAGCTCGGTCTCGGGCCCCTTGTACGGCAGCGGGTCGTACTGGTGGTCCGGATCGAGCTGCTGGAAGCTGTGGCGGATCGTGTACTCGCCGGCGCCGCACTCGCTGAACTCCTCACCGCGCAGCCAGCAGAGCGGGACCATGCCGTAGCCGGGGATCTCGATCTGGTCGGCGCGGGCGAAGAGCTTCGTGGTGACGTCGAAGTAGCCGTCCTCGAACACCGGCGCGTCGGCGTTGCGCTGGCCGGTCGCGTCGTCGAACTCCTGCACGTAGTACGGCACGGGCTCGACCGACGCCCGCTCGAAGTCGAGGTCGTAGTTCGTCACGAGGTTCTGCGACCAGTCGACGCGAAAGTACTCGCGCTCGTACCAGGGGCGGTCCGTCGTGTTCTCGAAGAGCACGTTGTACCGCTCGCCGGTCGACGAGTTGTACTGGTGGGTGATGTCGAAGTGGCTCGTGATGCGGAAGGCACCGACGACCTCGCCCTCGTAGCTGTCGCCCTCGCGGTTCAGCGAGTCGGCGCCGTTGATCAGCTCGATCGAACGGCGGGCGAAGAGCATGTTCTCCTGGATGTCCCAGGAGATGATCTCGAGGCCCTGGAAGTCGGTGGCGCCGACGAAGGTGAAGCCGTTGCCCGCGGGGACCTCGACGACCGTGCGCTGGTAGTACCAGTCGCCCTCGAAGAAGCTCTTCTCGAGCGCGTTGGGCTGCACGCGGTCGATCGGTTCACGCTCCTCGGCGCAGCCGGACAGAGCGGCGGCGGCGAGGCTCGCGATCAGCGCGAGCAGCAGGGTGCGGATAGCAGTCATCGGTCATCCACCTCGGTTGAACGGCGCGCCCAGGTCGAAGGCGACGTCGAAGTACAGAATCGTGTAGCGATTGAAGAGCGGGGTGCGGCGCTCGCCGTCGACGGCAAGCTGCGCGTTCGTCGTGTTCGCGCCGAGCGTGAAGCTCATCAGGTCGATCGGCGCGTACGACAGGTTCACGTCGAAGCTGTTGGTGAACCGCGTGTCCGTCGGCGTCTGCGGCGTGAGCGAGACGAACTCGGTCGTCACCGTGTCGTGCAGCGGGTCGGTGATGATCGCGTACGACATGCCGAGCGAGAGCTCGTCGATGAACGCGAGCCCGAACGAGAACGCGTTGCTGAGGCGCCAGACCGGGTTGCGCACGCCGGTCGTCAGGTACTGGCCGCAGTCCGTCGTGCAGCCGTCGATGTACGGTCGGCGGTACTCGCCGGTCGTGTAGCGGTGCCAGTAGTACGTGCCGCGCAGGCCGTAGCCGAAGCGCATGCCAGCGAGCACGTCGACGGATCGCGACAGGCTGATGCCGGGGCCGATGCCCATCACGAGGGTGCGGGCGCGGCTCGTCTTCGACGTCGGGAACTGCAGCGCGAGGTCCGCGCTGACGCCGATCTCGGCGCCGGGGATCGTCACGAAGCGGGACGCGGCGCCGCGCAGGGACAGGTCCCCGGCGAGGGTCTCACCACGGCGCGTCGTCCAGTCGCTGTTCGTCAGCTCGCGGCTGAACGACTGCTGGGCCGAGACGGACCAGACGTCGGTGAACCGCCAGCGCGGGGCGAGGGTCAGCGACAGCTCGGTGTACGGATTGAACGACAGCTCGGCGGCTTCGGACGTCGAGATCGCGCTCGTCGCCGTGCGCAGCGAGATCGTCGATCCCGTCCACGGGACCGGCTCGCTGGCGTCGTCGTCCGTCTCGACCGACTCGCTCACCGTGGCGCTGGCGTCGGCGACCGCGTCGTCGTCCTGCGCGAAGGCAGGACCGGCGACGGCCGCCACGAGCAGCGCGGCGAGAAGGATACGGAGTTTCACGTAGAGGGCTCCAGGCGGGCTCGACGGCAGGCGCGCCGAGCGGCAGCGGCGCGGCCGACGAGAGATCGGCAGCCTGCGCACGACGCGTTGTGTCATGCAGAGGCCATGCCAGCAGGGGCGCCCGTCTAACCCGTTGCCGTGGCGGTGAAAAGCATCGCGTGGCGACGTGTCACGATCTGCACACCCGCCTACACGAGACTACATCAGGCGTCGGTCGGGCGCCGGCAGACGGCGTACACGCTGACCCCGATCGGCGGGTCGACCCCGGCGCTGATCAGCCCGTTCTCGGCGAGAAGCAGGCCCTTCACGACCGCGTTGGTGAGCGGGTTCAGCTCGAGAAAGTCGTCGCCCTGCTCGAGCGCTCGGCCCTTCACGCGCACCCGGGCGGCCATGCGGACGAGCAGCGTCGGAGTGAAGAGCGCGGTGTTCCAGTACCCGATCCGCTCGAGCGCGAAGCCCGCACCGAGGACGACGCTCTGCAGCTGGCTGCGCGAGTACCGGCGAAAGTGCCGGTTCACGACGTCGTGCTCGGACCAGAGGAACGAGAAGGCGGGCACGTACACGAGCACGAGCCCGCCGGGGCGCACGATGCGCTGCCATTCGTGCAGGGCGCGCCCCTCGTCGAGGATGTGCTCGAGCACGTCGGACGCGATCACGACGTCGAAGGTCGCGTCGTCGAACCCGGTGGCGCAGCCGTCGCCGAGCGAGACGCCGTCGATGCCCTGGCGGCGAGCGGCGTCCACGGCACCGGGGGCCGCGTCGACGCCGCGGACGTCGCGAAACCCCTCGGCGGTGAGCTGCTCGACGAGCAGTCCGCCGCCGCAGCCGACGTCGAGGATCTGCGCGTCGCGAGGGACGCCGAGACGAGAGAGCATCGACAGCACGAGGTCGCGTCGCCCGACGCTCCACGCGTGGCTGCGCTCGATGCGGTAGTATTTCTTCTCGTACGCTGGATCCATGCGCCGCGCCGACGCCGTCCCGCGCAGGGATTGTGGACGGCAGAGGATCGAGCGTAGTACGCACCGAGCAGAGCGTCCAGGACGCGCCTCGTCGCGCCGACGCCGCCCCCGATGACGCCCACCGTCGGCAGCAGAGGCCCGCCGTGACGCACGCAGCAGACGATGCCGCCCAGACCGGTTCGACCGAGCGGTTCGGGTTCTCGTGGGGCACGTACGACCGCATCCTGCCCGACCACGAGGCGCAGTTCCTGCGCTGGACGACGCTCGTCGATCGCGACGAGTGGGACGGCGCGACCTTTCTCGACGTCGGCTGCGGGATCGGCCGCAACAGCTACTGGCCGGCAACGTACGGCGCGTCCGGCGTGGCGGTGGATCTCGACGAGCGCACCCTGTCGGTCGCGCGGCGCAACCTCGCCGAGGTCCCGCAGGTCGAGGTGCGGCGGGGCAGCGCGTACGAGCTCGAAGACATCGGACCCGTCGACATCGCGTTCAGCATCGGGGTGATCCACCACCTCGCCGAACCCGAGCGTGCGCTGGAGCAGATGAAGCGGGCCACCCGCCCGGGCGGATCCGTGCTGATCTGGGTGTACGGGTACGAGGGCAACGAGTGGGTCGCCCGGTACTTCGACCCGATCCGCAAGGCGGTGTTCTCGCGGCTGCCCATCGGCGTGACGCACGCGCTGTCGGTGCCGCTGACCGCCGGGCTGTGGGGCGCCGTGCGGGCGGGCTACGCACCGACGGAGTACATGCGGACCCTGCGCGACTACCGGTTCGACCAGCTGCGGGTCATCGTGTTCGACCAGATGCTGCCTCGCATCGCGCACTACTGGCGCGAAGACGAGGTGCGGGCCCTGATGGAAGGCGCCGGACTCGTCGATGTGCAGCTCGAGCAGGTCAACGACATCTCGTGGTGCGCGCGGGGGCGGCGCCCGTGACCGACCGCGCGGACCCGGTCGTCGATGCAGCACCCGTCCCGGGGCGCGCGGAGTCTCGTGCCGGTGCTGCGCTCGTCGCCCTGACCGTCGCCGGTGCCCTCGCCGTGTTGTGGGTCCCTGATTGGATCGCCGCGCAGGACCTGCCGGCGCAGATGGTCGGCCAGAACGTCGTGCTGCACCCGGACCTGTATCCGTGGCACGCGCCGAACCGTCCGCTCACCCAGTGGGCGTTCAACGGGCTCGTGCTCGTGCTCGGATCCGCCCTGCCGCTGCTCGTCGCGACGCGACTCGCGCTGTCGATCGGGCTGATTGCCTGGGTGGCCGTCTGGGGCGATCTCGCCCGGCGGTGGCAGAGCCCGCCGGCGGCGGTCGCGGCGCTGGCAGCGGCCCAGTGGGTCGGCTGGCTGCACGTCATGGGCTTCTACAACTACGCCTTCGGGCTGCTGCTCGGCGCGGTCGGGCTGTGGCTCGTGGCCCGCCCCGACCCGCCCACCCCGGCGCGGATCGTCGGTGCGGCCGTCGCGTTCGTCGCCGCGGTGTTCGGCCACGTGATCGGCGCCGGACACGCGCTGGTCTTCGTCGGCGTGTGGGCCCTCGCCCTCGGCGTGGGGGCCACGTGGCGCGCGGTCCTCGGGGCGAGCAGCGTCGCGGCGGTGCTCGGGCTGTGGGTGACGAACGAGGCTCGTCGCGGCGAGGGCGTCGCCGGTCTCGACAGCCTCGCTGGCGGCTGGCTCTACGGCGCGCCGGCGGATCGAGTGCGCGATCTCTTCGGTACGACCTGGGTCGGCTACGGCGACGGGGCGTGGCTCGTGGGCGTCGCTGCGCTCGTGTTCGCCATCGGCATTGTGCTCGCGCCCCACGCGAACCCGGTGCGGCGGCGGTTCGCGGCCCTGGCCCTCGGGGTCGGGCTCGTGGTGCATCTGCTGGCACCGACGACCGGGCTGGGCTGGGCGTTCGCCGCGCAGCGCCTGCTCGTCGTGCCCCTGCTGCTGGTGGCTGCGCTCGCGCCGCCGGCCGTCGCGTGGCGGCGCGCGGGGCTCGCCATCGCGGGTCTGAGTGCGGTTGCGACGTGGACGGCGGTGGGCCCGGCCGCGCGGGTCGGTGGGCACACGGCCGAGGCGGTGGCGGCGTTCGGCGAGGCGCCGATCGGCCGGGCGTATCCGGTGCTCTTCGACGCCGATCGCGCGGTGGCTGCGCCCCACGCGGACGTCGACGTCGGGGTCGCGAACTACGCCCTGCTCAACGGGGGCATGGCGGCCGGGATGTTCTCGACCGCCGCGGCGATGCACTGGTCGCTCTTCGTCGAGCCGATCGGGGACATCGTGCCCGGCGCGCGGTCCTGGTACCGCGTCGTGCCCCGGTGCGCCGAGGCGGACTGCGGCCCGCGGGACTTCGCGGCGGGGGACGAGGTCGCCGTGCACGCGGTGCCGTTCGACGCAGTCGTTGTTGTCGACGGGACCGAGGCGTTCACGACCGCCCTCGCCGGACGCGGGTACGCCGCGACGGCGCCGGGGGTGTGGCGCCTCGACGCCGCGTCGCTCGTCGTGCAGGTGCCGCCCGGGTTGGGCACCGGGCTCGTCGCCCAGGTCTCGACCCCCGGCGGTCTCGTGGTCGCCGAGCAGGCGTTTGCGGACGATGACGCGGGGGCCACGGCGGCGATCGAGCGCACCGTCGCCGGTCCGGTCGTGTTGCGCGTCGGGCGCGACGGCGCCCTGCTGCTCGAGGCGCCGCTCACGCTCGTCGCCGGCGAGACCGAGACGCTGCGCCTCGGGGACGCGCCGCCGGAGTAGGCGCACCACCGCGTCGTCGTCGCTCGCGCTGTCGTTCACCCGAGCCGGGGCGCGGGTGCGTCAGCGGTCGCGGTGTACGAACTCGCGGACGAAGGGCGCGGTCGACAGCGGGTGGCCGGTCGCCTGCTCGACGAGGGCGTCCCAGCCGAGGCTGCGCCCGGGCGCGAAGACGCGGGCGATCAGCGCCTCGCCGACATACTGGCTGTCGACGACGGACCGGTCGCCGGACTCTTCGAGCAGCGTGCTCGACAGCTGCGACGCGAGCAGCTCACCGAGCAGGTAGTTGTGGTAGTAGACCGGCGCGATCGCGAAGTGGATCTTTGCGGCCCAGTCCGGCGCCACGCGCCCCTCGGGGTATGTGATGCCCTGGTACTTCTCGCGCAGCTTCACCCAGAGCTCGTCGAGATCCTCGCGATCCGGGTCGGCGTAGAGCGCCCGCTCGAAGTGGCTCATCACGAGCACCCAGCGCACGAGCAGCAGCATGCCGAGCGCCTGCCGCCGCCGCAGCTCGCCGCGCAGGGGCGTGATCTCGAACGCCGGCGCGTCGACGTACTCGGTGAGCAGGTCGACCTCGCGCGCCTGCCGCCCCATCCACATGGCGATGGCTTCGGTCGTCAGGGTGTGGGCGGCGCGGCGCAGCAGCCAGGGCAGCTCGGGGTCGAGGTACCGCTCGTACGCCGCGTGCCCGAGTTCGTGCAGCAGGGTGCCCATCCACCGCTCGTTGTTCTGCATGTTGCACAGGATCCGGATGTCGCCGGACCGGTCGATGTGCGTGCAGAAGGCGTGCGGGTTCTTGCCGTCGCGGGGGTCGAGGTCGCTGCGCTCGAGCACGTCGCGGACGTTCATCCCGAGCCCGTCGTAGAACCGGGTCGCGATGTCGACGAGGTCGACGTCGGCGTACCAGGGGTCGAGGGTCACGGCGCCGTCCTTCGGCACGCGCTGCAGAAAGGGGTCGGCGTAGTGCCACGGGCGCAGGGCGTCGGCGTCGATCTCGAACCGGCTGGCGAGCCGCGCATCGAGCACCGCCTTCTGCTTGCGCCACGGGTCGCGGGTCAGCTTCTCGAGACGGTTGAGCAGGTCGAAGAGCCAGTCCTCGTCGATCTCCTGGTGGGCGAGAGCCATCGCGTAGTGGTCGCGGTATCCGTGCGATCGAGCGACCTCGTTTCGCGCCCGCGCCGCCTCGCGGATCGGCTCGGCGACCTCGGCGCCGATCGCGTGGGCGGCCGTCCACATCGCCTCGCGGTGGTCGCTGTCGTCGCTGTCGGTCAGGGCCGTGGCGATGTCGCCGGCGGACACCTTCGCGCCGTCGACCTCGGGCCGAAACGTCGCGTAGGCCTTCTGCAGCTCGGCGATGCGGGCGGACATCGCCGCGCGGGCGTCCTCGCTGGCCGGGTTCTGCTCGTACATCGGCAGCAGCGTGACAAGGCACCGCTCGAGCTGCGGGTCGTCGATCGACTCGAGCTGCTCGCGGATCCACGCGGCCCGGTCGGCGTCCGCGTGCAGGGTCCGCAGGGCGAGGTCCGTGTCGCGGACCTGCGCGGCGGCTTCGTCGCTGCCGGTCGTCGCGAGGGCCCACCACGCCTCGCCGCGGGCGGTGTACAGCGGTTTCGCGACGCGCGTATAGGCGTCGACGAAGGCGCGGGGGTCGCGCACCGAGGCGAGGTCGTTCATGGATCGGTCCGGTTCAGCGCAGGTCGCGCACGTCGGGGATGCGGCTGAAGAGGGCCCGGATCGGGTCCGTCTCGTCGCCATAGATGTAGGCCGCGCCGAGCTCGATGCGCACGTCGTCGCCCGAGAGCACGCCGCCGGCGTTCGGCTTGTTGCGCCGAAAGCGGGCGAACCGCTCGTTGACCTTCTGCATGAGCGCGCCCTGCAGCTGCAGCAGCTGGTCGAGCGGATCGGGCAGCAGCACGTACTCGGGCAGCTTGAGCATCACGCGCCCGGCGGCCTCGGCGTCGTGGTCGGCGCGGTGGGCGGCATCGAGCGGGATCTCCATGAACGCGCTGACGGTGCCGAGCTGGGCGTTCTTCGTGAGGCCCTTCTCGCGCAGGTGTTCCCAGCAGAAGGGGAAGGGGTCGAGGCACGGCGGCAGCTCGTCGTCGCGACCGAGCCGCTTGAGCTCGCCGCGCAGCATCTTCGTGTCGAACTCGTGGTTGTACGCGAGGATCGGCTGCGCGGTGAGGCGCTGCATCGCCTCGTCGATCACCTCGGCGAGCTTCGGCTGGCCGACGAGGTCCTCGGGCTTGATGCCGGTGACCTCGGTGATGATCGGCGGCAGCTCCATCTCGGGGTCGACGAGCTGCTGGTACCGGTCGACGACCTCACCGTCGTCGAACACGACGATGCCGATCTCGATGATGCGGTCCACGCCCGCCTCGGTACCGGTGGTCTCGAGGTCGAACGAGGCGAAGCGGCTGGTCTGCCAGGGCTGGGACAGGTCGAACACGGGCGCACCGGGGCGGGGTCACGCCCCTTGAAGTAGGCGACCCGCGTCAGGGGTGCAACGTGTCCGATCCTGCACCGGTCACCGGCGGCGCCGACGCAGCAGCAGCAGCGCGCCCAGACCGAGCAATCCGGCGGCGGCGGGGTCGCGGGTGCGGTTCGCAGCGCAGGCGGCGCCCTCGCGTCCGGACAGTGCGCCGACGCACTTGCCGCCGTCTCCGCAGACCTGGAACGTGCGGCAGTCGGGGCTGTCGCCGCCGGTGAGGTCACAGTCCGGGTCGTACACGCCGCAGCCGCAGTCGCAGCCGTCGAGGGTGCCGTACCACTCGACGTCGCAGGTCCACGCGTCGGGCGGGGTCAGGACGCAGTCGTCGGGGCAGCTCTGCCAGTCCTCGGGGGCGCAGACGCCGTCGCCGCAGACGGACTCGGTGCAGTCACTCGGGCAGCCCGCGGCGTCTTCGCCGGCGCTGCAGAACCCGTCGCCACAGGTCGCGGCGCCGCCGCACAGGGTCGGCTCGGCGTCCGAGGCGCAGAGGGCTTCGATGGCGTGGAACGCGTAGAGCACGTTCTCGCCGCCGCAGCCGTCCTCGGCGCACTGGTTCACGCGCACGCAGCCGTCGGCTTCGACGTAGTCGGTGTCGCCTTCGACGAGGATGCCGACGAGCTCGAGGCTGTCGCGGCGAAACACGCCGGACCCGCTGTTGCCGCCGAAGCTGTCGGTCGTGGCGACGAAGTAGTCCATCACGCCGGATCGGCTGTTGCGCACCGAGCCGCCGTCTTCGACCTTCATCGGCAGCCCGCTGGGCGCGCCGATCATGAGCAGCCCGGTGCCCTCGGCGATGGCGCTGCGCCCGGTCGACACGGTGGCCGGCTGGCGAGGGGCGGCAACGGCGCGGTCGAGCTGCACGATGGCGTAGTCGCGCTTGCCGTCGCTGCCGTCTTCGAGCGCGTGGGCGACGACGCGACGGCAGGTGTAGATGTCGTCCGTGCCGAGCGTGGCGAGGGACGTTCCGTCGTGCTCGTATCCGAAGAGGAACCCGATCGCGTCGCAGCGACCGGCTTCGGGCGACACGCAGTGGCCGGCGGTGAGCACGAGGTCCGGCGCGATCAGCGTGCCCGAGCAGAACCCGGCGGTGATCTGGTTCGCGAACCGCTCGTCGGGGCACAGCCCGAACGACTGCTGCAGGGTCGAGCCGTAGAGGTCGACCGAGCCGTCGGCGCCGACGTCGATGCCGGCGAGCGGCACGAGGGTGACGATCGAGGCCCGCGCGAGCGCCTGCACGTCGGCGTCCGGGTGGTCAGCGACTTCGACGCGGTCGTCCTGGCCGTACACGATGGCGGACGTCGTCGTCGCGAGGCCCGGTTCGTCGCCGGACTGTGCGACAGCCGGCCGCGCGAGCGGCAGCAGGGACACGAGGGCGAGGGCGGCGAGGGAGCGGTGCATCGGGACCTCGGGCGGGTCATCGGTGAAAGCGGCTCGGCAGGATCCGGGCGCCGCGGGCGGCAGAGCGTCGGGCGAAGCGACGGCGCGAACCGCGCGCCGCATGGTACCGTTCGGGGTCGAAACGGACCATTGCGTTCTCGTGGCTCGCGCGCATCCTTCGCGGCAACCACCCCGACCCCCCGATTGTCATGACGACCGCTCGCTCCACTCTGTTCATCGCTGCCGCCGCACTCGCTCTCGGCGCCGCCGCCTGTGGCGGTGCGCCGGTCGAACCGGACGCACCCGAGACGATCCTGCCCGAGACCGAGGCCGATCTCGTCGACGACGAGCCGGTCGACGTCGACGAGCACGGGCGACCGCTGACCCATGTCGGGCAGGGGATGCATCACCGGTTCGACGACCCCGAGTACTGGGTGCAGGTGTTCGAAGGGCCCGAGCGCGATGCGTGGCAGCACCCCGACGAGCTCGTCGCGGCGATGTCGATCGAGCCGGGCATGACGGTGGCCGACATCGGCGCTGGCACCGGGTACCTGCTGTCGCGGTTTCAGTCGGCCGTCGGGGCCGAGGGCGCCGTGCTCGCGCTCGACGTCGAGCCGTCGCTCGTGACCTTCATGTCCGAGCGCGCCGAGCGTGAGGGCTGGGCGAACGTCACGGCGACCCAGGTACCGTACGACAACCCGAACCTGCCGGCGGGCGAGGTCGATCGGGTGCTGATCCTCGATACGTGGCACCACATCGGCGACCGCGAGACGTACGCTGCGCACCTCGCGGCGGGCCTCTCGGCGACCGGCGAGCTGTGGATCGTCGACTTCACGCAGGACGCGCCGATGGGTCCGCCGGTCGAGCACCGGGTGACGTCCGAGCAGGTCGTCGCCGAGCTCGAGGCCGGTGGGATGGTCATCGATCGCGTCGACACCGAGCTGCTGCCGCACCAGTTCATCGTCATCGCGACGGCGGGCGAGTGAGCCGGCCGCCCCTGGCCGAAGCGCTCGACCTGCAGCCGCACCCCGAGGGCGGTTGGTTTCGCGAGACGTGGCGGACGTCGACGTCGGTGGCGGTCGACCGCCCCGAGGGCGCGTGCGAGCGCGCCGCGGCGACCAGCATCTACTACCTGCTGCACGCCGGCGAGCGGTCCCGGTTTCATCGGATCGCCAGCGACGAGCTGTGGGTCTGGCAGGGCGGCGGCGTGATGGACGTGTACGTGCTCGCCGCCGGCGAGGCGCCGTACGTGCTGCGGGTGGGCCCGCCGGGCGAGCCGGGTGCGGAGGGGCAGGCGGTGGTACCGGCCGGCGCGTGGTTCGCTGCCACGCCCGCGGACGGGCATGATCACGTGCTCGTGGCCTGCGTCGTCGCCCCCGGTTTCGACTTCGCCGACTTCGCGTTGGCCGAGCGCGACGCCCTGCTCGCCGAACGCCCCGACGCCGCGGACTGGATCGCCCGGTTCACGTAGGCGCGCGGCTCGCACCAGTCGGATCCATGCGCGGTTCAACGGTCCTCCGCCGCGCGGTGGAATGGCTCGCAACCCACCGGGAATTCTCGGCGTTGCTCGCTTTTCACTTTCTGCTGGCCGAGCTGCGATCCGCAAAGCAGGCATGGATCATGAGCGCATCGGCGGAAGAAATCCCATACGAGCAGACCGTCGAAGAAGGCGGTCTCGTGGTGTGGGCGCGACAGCGCCTGGAGAGAGAGCACCTGGAGGGCCGCGCTGAGGGTCTCGAGGCAGGTCGCGCCGAGGGTCTGGAGGCGGGCCGCGCCGAGGGGCTCGCCGAAGGTCGGGATGCAGCGCGGCGTGCGCTGCTCGACGTTGCCAGGCACCTCGTGCCGGACGAGGTGTTCGACCGGCTGTCGCAGATCGACGACGTCGACGCGCTCACGGTGGCCGTTCGCGAGGCGCTGGAGAAGTAGGCCCGTCGTGACAGGTGCGTCTCGCCGCGCGCGATGCCCGGCTCGGGCGCCGACTACCGGTACACCACCAGCACACCGTAGCTCGGCCACGGCGTGTCGTCGGGGGCGTAGATCCCGACACCGATCGAGATCTCGAGGGACTCGGCGTCCAGCAGATCGTCGGGGAACGCGATGCCGTCGATCGAGTAGTAGTTCGACCACACGTACGAACGCGCCGCCTGCTGGGACACGTTCACCACGTTGCTGAGCGCCGTGCGGACGGCCCGATGCGGCGGGCGGTCCGCCTCGGTGATCCGGTCCGCCGCGTTGCGCACGATGCGCGCCTGCTGGCGGGGCAGGACCTCGGTCTCGGTGTTGCCCCGCGCGGCGCGTTCGGCCACCAGCCGGTTGAACAACGCCTCCTCGGCTTCGCGGGCGTCGATGCCGTGAAAGTCGGTGTACCCGGTGACGAGCAACCCGCGGGCGTCGAACGCGTTGACCGACGCCGACGCGAACGCCACGGCGTCGACTTCGGGGTCCAGCAGCAGATGCCGGGCGAACGGCTCGGACAGCAGGTACCCGACCACCACGTCGGCCCCGGCGCCGTTGGACGCGAACTGCCCGGACAAGCCCCCGTTCATGATCGGCGTCGGGACGTCCCAGCCTGCGATCAGGCCGAGCGCGAGCTGGTCTCGCGTGCGGTCGTCGACATCGTCGGCGAACCAGATGGGCAGGGCATCCTCGATGGTCTGGCTCTGCGCCGTCTCGAAGCGCAGCGGATCGAGCCCTGCTGCGGCACGCCACGCGTTCAACTGGGTCAGCAGCGCGTCGTCGAAGGCCGCGCCGTCTTCGAGGCGAGGGGTCTGCAGCACCCAGTCCGACGAAGCCGACCCGGACGGCGACACCCGCGCGATCACGCTGTGTGAGAAGAGCACCCGGTCGCGCTCGCGGGAGTGCACGCTGATCATCGCGTCTGCATCCGCGGGGTCGAGGGGGCACGTGAGGCGAAACGCGGGCAGCGGGACGCTCGTGTCGCGCTCGCAGGTCGCGGCGCTCGTGTCCCCCAGGGTCGCGTAGCCACGGACCTCTTCAGCTCGGTCGTCGACCGACCCGGTGACGACGATCTCGTTGGCCCCGACCGCCACGGGGATGCGGTCGAGCGCGATGCCGACGCTGCCGTATACGGCGACCGCCTGGCCGCCACCGAACCCGTCATCGGTGATCGCGACACCGAACGCCGCGTCGTCCGGCCACCGGCTGCGGAGCTCGTCGGCAAGGTCTCGCAACGCCGCGTCTCGCTGCCCGTCCGAGAACGAGATCGCGTAGCCGCCGGGGTTGCCGGTTGACGCACCACACCACGCGGCGAAGATCGCCTGGAGCTCGGACGGCGGGAACTTCCCCTCGCGGGTGTAGTACGCCGCCACCTCTTCGGCGACGCACTGCAGCCCGGCGGTGTGCGGGTGCGCGTTCGTCTGCAGGTCGGCGATCCCTGCGGCCGCCGCCGGCAGCGGCGTCGGCTCGAACCCGACGTGGTCGCGGAGTGCGGTGAAGGTCCACGCGTCGACGGCGTCGACCTCGACGACCGACGAGCCCAGCGGCCGATTCTCGGCGATCAGCTCGGAGAGTTCGTCCTGCGTGGGGAACCGGACGTCGCGGTTCGAGCCCCCGCATGCCGTGAGAAGCAGCGCGGAGCCGACGGTGAGAACGGGTACGAGTCGTTGCACGGATCCCCCTCGGGTGTGAAGCGTGGGCGGACCGTCCCCGTATGGACAGGGATGCGTCAAGGAGGCTGATGGCGACTGCGTTCTCGCCCCCTCGAACGGGGGGGGCGTCAGTCCATGATGCCGGCGGCTTCGGCGATCAGGGGGCAGTCGCCTCGCTCGTCGCTGGCGAGCTCGAGCTGCAGGGTGGTGTGCGTGATGTCGAACGAGGCGCGCAGCACTTCGCGGGCCTGCTTGCACACTGCGATCATCGTGGCGGCGTCCGTGTCGTCGGCGACGACGATGTGACCTTCGAGCGCGCGCCGCCCCTCGTCGATCTCGCGGGCGTGCAGGTGGTGCACGAGCTCGACGGCGGGCAACGCCATCAGCGCGTCCGCCACCGCGTGGAGGTCGAGTCCCGGGGGGGTGCCGTCCATCAGCATGGTCGCCGTGCGCTTCAGCATGCCGAGCGCCATGTATGCCATCCAGAAGGCCAGCGCGACGGTCACGATCGGGTCGAGCAGGGCGATGTCGTACACCGCGATGATCGCGCCGGTGGCGATGACCGCGAGCGACGCGGCGGCGTCGGTCAGGTTGTGCAGCCACGCCGCCCGGACGTTCATGTTGTCTTCGGACATCCGCCAGAGCAGCCCGGCTGTGCCGAGGTCGACGACGAGGGCGACCGACGCGGCGATGACCACCCAGATGCCCATCACCGGTTGGGGATCGAGCAGGCGCTCGATCGACTCGACCACGAGAAAGAACGCGATCACGAGCAGCGTCGTCAGGTTGATCAGCGCCCCGACCAGCTCGGCCCGACGGTACCCGTACGTGAACTGCTCGTCGGCGACGCGGCGGCCGATCTTTCGGGCGGCGAGTGCGACGGCGAGCGAGGCCGCGTCCGTCAGGTTGTGCACCGCGTCGGCGATCAGCGCGAGGCTGCCTGCGAAGACGCCGGCGACGAGCTCGACCACCGTGAGCAGCACGTTGATGAACACGGCGCCAACGAGGCGCCCGTCGCTCATCGACGAGACGTCGTGATGATGGTGCCCGTGCCCATGGCTGTGATCGTGCCCGTGGTCGTGCCCGTGGCTGTGGTCGTGCCCGTGGCTGTGGTCGTGATCGTGGTCGTGGGGCATGTGGTGGCCGCGCTTCGGGTCCTCTGACCGTAGGGACGGGCGCGTGGATTGGGAACCTCGACGATCGGGACCTCGTCCGGGTCGGATCGAGGCTTCAAATCAGCGGCGGACTGAGGCAGGCTGCGGCTCGAGTGTTCACCGGGATTCTTCATGGCCGACGAAACGTCGAACAACGTCATCGCTGTCGATTTTGCTGCCGCGCGCCGCGAGCGTGAGGAGGCCGAGGCCACCGGTGCGCCGAAGGGCGAGGTGGTCGAGGTCGCCTTTGGCGCCGATCCGCCGGACGAGTCGCCGACCAGCGAAGTGCCCGACGACGCCGACATGCCCGACATCGACGTGGCCATGACGGACGCCGAGATGCACGGGGCGTTCGACACGCTGATCGAAGAGGGGCTCACCACGGTGACCCTCGACAGCCGGCGCGAAGGGGTCACGGTGCCCGAGCACCTGATGGGTCGCGCGCAGCTCAACCTGAACTTCAGTCGCCTCTTTCACATCGAGGACTTCGACTGGGACGAGCGCGGCGTTCGGGCGAGCCTGTCGTTCGGGGACGGCGATCAGTACTGCGACGTGCCCTGGTCGGCGGTGTACCTGCTGCGCTGCGAGAAGGCGAACCGCGCCGTGCTCGCGCCGCGCCGGTTCCCCAAAGAGCTGCAGCGCAGCCTCGAGCAGATGGGCATCGACCCCGACGCGCTCGAAGAGGAGTTCGACGAAGAGCCGCCGTCGGACGAGTGAAGCGCCACGCCGCGTCGCGCGCTGCAGGCCGAGCCGCCGTCAGGGCATCACGGTGACCGATGCTCGGCCGGTGGTGTGGGCGGACGAGAAGTCGATGCGCTCGACGACGTCGGTGAGGCAGGCCCCCACGTCGTCTTCGGGCCATGCGCGCGCGCCGGACGCACGACCGTCCGGGCCGACGTCGAACGTGAGGGTCCACCGGGTGCCGTCCGGTTCGCCGAGCCGGCAGGCGTCGAAGCGCTCGTCGTGCGACGCGACGATCCGCTCGACCGGGGTCGTCGTCACCACGGGCACCGGCGGTGGCGGTGGCGGCGGCGGCGGGGTCCACGGGTTCACGAAGGTCCGCCGCGCCCCGTCGTAGAGCGCGGCCTGCGCCAGCCCGGCCGACTGCATCGCCTGTCGCGCACAGGACTCGACCGCCGTGCTGGACGGCGTCGACGACACGAGCACCTCGGTGCCCCAGCCGGTGAGCACGACGTGCACGTCGACCCGATGGATCCACACGCTGGACAGGCCCATGCACGACTGCACGCCGGGCTGCGCCGACTGCATCACCGCGTCGAACGAGAACACGTACGTCGGCACGTGGATCGGCGGGTGCGGGTGGGTCCAGTAGTACGGCTCGTGCGCCTGCACCGTCGGCTCGACCGGTTCGGTCGGGTCCGGCGGGTCCACCTCGACCGGGACGGGGCGGCAGGCCCACGCGAGGATCGGCACGAGGGCGATCGCCGCACCGACGGACACGGGGACGAGGGATCGAACGAGGGCGCGCATGACGAAGCTCCGATCAGGGGGCGTCGCATGCGAACGCGCGGGCGCGCGGATCGGTCTTTGTCGGCGTGATCTCGGCGGTCAGGCCCGCAGATCGTCCGCCAGCCGCGCGGCGCTGCGCGGCGTCCACGCGATCTTCAGCATCGCCGGCAGCACCACGACCGTCGCGATCAGCGTACCGAAGACCGTCACGCCGATCAGGGTGCCGAACCGACGCACGGGCACGAAGGAGCTGAACAGCATCACGCCGAACCCGAGCATGAGCGAGACCGTCGTCAGCACGATCGCCTTGCCGGTGCCGCGAGCGGACCGGACGAGGGCCGCGTCGACGTCGTCCTCGCCGTGCACCTCTTCGCGAAAGCGCGCAAGCACGTGGATCGTGCCGTCGACGGCGAGCCCGATGCTCACCGAAAAGATGATCACCGTGGCGGCGTTGAGCGGCACGCCGTTCAGCGACATCCACGCGCCGGTGATCACCAGCGGGGTGATGTTCGGCGGGATGCTCAGCAGGCCGAGGCGCAGGCTGCCGAAGAGCAGCGTCATGAAGCCGAAGATGATGACGATCGCGAGCCCGAGGCTGCCGAGCAGATCGTTGATCACGGCGTCCAGGCCTAGGGACGACACCCACGCATCGCCGGTGATCCGGGCGTGGACGTCGTCGAGCCCACCGAGCTCGGCCTCGAGGCGGTCGTCGAGGGCGTGGCCGAAGGCGATCGTGGCGCGGGCGCCGACATCGACCATCCGGATGTTGAGGCGCAGCTCGGTGCGGTCGTCGTCGACCCACTGGGCGAGCGGGTTCGCATCGCGCCCGCCGACGAAACCTGCGAGCAGCTCGACCTGCTCCCGCGAGGTCAGCGGCGCGTCGCGGGCGTCGGTGTCGCCGGTCATCGCGACCCGCACCTCACCGAGCACGTCGCCGTAGTGGGTCGTGCCGATGACCCCCGGCTGCTCGACGGCCCAGGCGGCCACGCGGTCGAGCGCGGCGAGGACTTCGGGGTCGTCGAACCGCCCGGCCACGTCGCTGGTGAGGTACACCTCGACCGGGCGAATGCCGGTGAGCTGCTCTTCGAGCAGGCGGGTCGTCTGGGTGATCGAGTCGTCCTCGTCGAACTGGTCGAGCACCGCGTTGTCGATGACCACCTGTGATGAGGCATACCCTGCGCCGGCGAGCACGACGGTCGTGACGGCGAGCACCGGCCACGGGTGACGCATCACGCCGCGGGTCAGCGCCTCGATGGCGTCTTCGAACCGGCCCTCGTGGTGCGCATGCGCCCGCTTTGGCCGCTTGATCACCGTCAGCAGCGCCGGCAGCAGCGTGATCGTGACGACGTAGGCGACGAGCACGCCGACGGCCGCCGTCCAGCCGAACCGGCGCAGGATCTCGGTCTGCGACACCGCCAGCGACGCGAACCCGACGGCGGTCGTGAACGACGTCAGAAAGCACGCGATCGTCATCGTGTACACGGTGCGGTGCGCCGCTTCGTGCTGCTCGCGCCCGGCGTCCAGCTCTTCGAGATACCGGTTGATCAGATGGATGGCGTCCGAGATGCCGATGACGATGATCACCAGCGGGATGATGTTGTTCAGCAGGTTGAACGGCTCGCCGACCCACGCCATCCCGCCGACGAGCACGACGGCCGAGATGACGACGGCGAGGGTCGAGCCGTACATTGCCGCGCCCCACCGAAACGCCGCGAAGAGCAGGACGACGCAGACGAAAATCGCCAGCGGCAGCAGCACGCTCTGGTCGCTGCGCATGCGCTCGATGAGGGCGGTGCGCAGCCACGGCAGGCCGCCGAGGTCCCAGGTGGTGCCGTCCGGCGGGGGGCGGGCGTCGAGGATGTCGAGCAGCCCGTGGACCGAAGCGGCGACCTCGTCGTTGCGGTCGAGCCCGTCGGCGAGCTGGATCGCGATGACCGTGGTGCGACCGTCGCCGCTGACCAGCTGGCCGACGACGAGCGGCGACGAGCTCACCGTGTCGTGCAGCGTCTGGACCTGATCCGCTGTGACCTCGTCGTCGGGGAACGCGGGCCCCAGCGTGACCGTCTCGCCCGCCGCCAGCGCGCGCACGGTGTCCGGGATCGTGTCGTCGACTTCGGGGGGCTCTTCGCCGGCGAGGGTCGCGACCGCGCCGCGGACCTGCGCCGCGGGCCCGGCGCCGACGCGATAGAGGGTGGTGAACACGCTCGCCTCGACGACCTCGTCACTGACGACGGGCTCGTGGGCCACCGGCAGCCCGGTCAGGGCGTCCACGCGGCCGGACCACTCCGCCGCTCGCGCTGCGTCGGCGACGTCGCGAATCCACGCCATCACCGCCGGGGTCCACACCGACTCGCTCTGCACGACGACGAGGGCAACGTTGTCGGTGTTGCCAAACGTCTCCTGGAACGCGGCCATGGCCGCCTGCTCGTCCTCAAACCGGGCGAAGAGGTCGGACGGCGTGAAGTCCGCCTGCAGACGGGGGATCCCGGCACCGAACACCGCCGTCACGAGCACGGTCACGACGAGCACGGCCACCCGTCGTTTCGTGACGAGTCGCGCAAAAGCGTCGAGCAGCTCGGTCAGCACGGTGGATCCGGGCAGAGGCAGGGGGACGGGGCAGTCATAGACGCCACAGAGGTCGTCGGCTATATCGCGCTGATGGGTCGTCGCAAACCCCGATCGCGACGACGGTCTCGGACGCCCCTTCGCGGATGTACATCCACCTGCCCAGCGCCGCCCGTCAGCTTGGCGTCGCGCTGTCGCCGCGCACGACCACGATTCGCCGCGCCGCTCTGAGCGGCGGCTTCGGTCTGCTGCTCTATCCCCCGATCGCCGCCAGCGTGGCGGCCATGCGGGGTCTCGATCACCTGACGTCCCGCGGCTTTCGCGACGTCGAGGTCCGTGAGCCGGTGTTCGTGATCTCGAACCCACGCAGCGGCACGACGTTTCTGCACCGGCTGCTCTGCCTCGACGAGGACCGGTTCACCTGGCTGAAACTGTGGCAGACGATCCTGCCGTCGGTGTCCGGGTACCGCACCGTCCAGGGGCTCGCGAAGGTCGACCCGTGGCTCGGTCGCCCGTTCGGCCGGCTCTTCGGTGCGATCGAGAAGCGCGCGTTCGGCGGATGGGACGGCGTGCACAACATGGGGTTCCAGTCCGCCGAAGAAGAGGAGGCGTGGTTCACGCTCACCTGGGTCACGGCGGCGAACCTGATGTTCTTCCCCGACCCGGAGCGCCTCGACTACCTGTCGTTTCTCGACGACATGGACGCCGCCGTGCGCCGCCGTGTGATGGACTTTCACAAGACGAGCGTGCAGCGGCACCTCTTCGCCGAGGGGCGCGGGCGGCAGTTTCTGTCGAAGAACGTGTTCATGTCGGGCCGGGTCGAGTCCGTGCTCGAGACCTACCCCGACGCGCGCATCATCCAGATCGTGCGCCACCCGTACGAGTCCCTGCCGTCGTTCTGCAGCATGTTCACCATGCCGTGGGCGGCCCATTCGCCCGAGATCGCGAAGGATTCGGACGAGGCGCGGTACTGGGCTCGCCTCGGCGCGCGGTTCTATCGCCGCCTGCTCGAGCTGGGGCGCGAGCTGCCGCCGGACCGATTCTGCACCGTCCGATACGATCACCTCGTCGCCGACCCGGCGGGCACGGTCTCGTCGATCTACGACCAGATGGGCTGGGACATGACCCCCGACCTGCTGGTCCGGCTCGAGGACGACGCGGCGAAGCGGTCGAAGGGCTACCGCAGCAAGCACTCGTACAGCCTCGAGGAGTTCGGTCTCACGCGCGAGTGGATCCGCGACGAGCTCGGCGACGTGCTCGACGCCTACGGGTTCGAGGCCTGAGCCATCTGCCCTTCGACGCCGGTCATTCGTCGTCGGTCGCTGGACCGAGCAGCGTGGCGCGATCGCGCCCGGCGGACCGACCCGCATAGAGCGCGGCATCGGCGCGGCGCACGAGCGCGTCGAGAGAGGCGTCGCGGTCCCACTCGGTGATCCCCACCGAGCCGCGAATCGCGCAGGCCGATCCGTCGGGGCACATCACCTCGAGGGTCGCGAGCGCTTCTCGGATGCGGTTCGCGATCCGCAGCGCGTCCGACCCGGTGGTGTCGGGCAGCAGCAGCACGAACTCGTCGCCGCCGTACCGCGCCACGAGGTCGCCTTCGCGCAGCTGGTGGCGAAGCGTGCTGGCGACGCCGGCGAGGACCCGGTCGCCGGTCTCGTGGCCCCACGTGTCGTTCACGGTCTTGAAGCCGTCCAGGTCGAGCATCATCGCGGCGAGGGGCCACGCGCGCTGACGCGCCTCGTCGAGCATCTCGGACCCGCGCTCGGTGAGCCCGCGGCGGTTGTAGGCCGCCGTGAGCGGATCGATGACCGCGATGCGCGCCAGCTCGAGGCGCATGCCGCGCTCGCGGGCGAGGGCGGCGGCGAGGTCTCGGTGGCTGCGGTGCAGCGCGCGCTCGCTGGCTCGGCGTTCGTCCGCGATGAGCTGGCCGTACCGGACCCGGGCGTTCTCTTCGAGCAGGGCGGCGTGGCCGACGTCGCGGTTCGACGAGATCGCGTCCTGGATCTCGGTCACCCGGCGCAGCGAGCGGTAGGCGAGGGCCGCGTCGCCCGCCGCGTCGGCGGCTTCGGCGAGGAGGTCGTAGAGCGCGACGTGGATCGACGCCCACGGCCGCTCGTCGATCCGGCGCAGCTCGTCGCTGATCTCGCGGACGGCCTCGGCCGCACGGCCCGCGAGCAGCAGGGACCGACCGAGGATCTGGGTCTGGCGGGACGCGTCGTACGCCTCGTTGCCGTCGCACAGAGACGTGCGTGCCGCGCGGATCTGCTCGATCCCGCGGTCGACGTCGCCATCGCGGACCTGCAGCTCGCCGCAGACAGACGCGATGAAGGCACGGGTGCGCGCATCGTCGGGGTCGACCAGCGCCGTCGCCTCATCGAGGGCCGCGCGGGCGTCGGCGTACCGAGCGACACGCAGCAACCCGCTGGCCAGATTGACGAGCGCGTGGGCGACGCGAGTCGTCTCGCCAAGGTCGCGCAGCATCTCGATCGCCGGCTCCGTCCATTCGACGTACCGCGCGGCGTCCCCGGCCTCACCCCAGGTGTACCCCAGGTTCACCCGGGCGATGGCTTCGGCGAGGCGGTCTCCGCTGACGTGGGCGCGCTCGATCGCAATGGTGAACAGGGCGCGGGCGCGCATGCGGTCGCCGAGCTTGATCCACGCGATGGCGAGGAGGCGCAGCGCGGACAGCTCGAGGGGGGCGTCGTCCCGCTCTACGGACCGGAACCGGACGTCGTTCAGACGCTCGACCGCGAGGGCCGGCTTCGACCGGACTGCGCGCCGCGCGATCGCGAGGTCGATGCGGTCCGCGAGGGCCGGTCGGTCGGCCGCCAGCGCTTCGTCGCGCAGGGCGACGGCCCGGGCTTCGACGTCGTCAGAAGACGCCAACGCCGTCAGGGTGGCGTCGACGCGTGTGTCCAGCGAGTCCGTCACGTGACGTCTCGGTCTGAGGGAAGGGCTCGGAGTCGATCCCTGGTACCCTAACAAACCCGACCGCGCTGC
>Ga0070729_10001470_pt1 | contig 35919 bp, 28 predicted proteins | sample tdDd472_FD_66725 | JGI IMG/M metagenome (GOLD analysis project Ga0070729, IMG submission 66725) | Marine sediment microbial communities from the Atlantic coast under amendment with organic carbon and nitrate - tdDd47.2 | ecosystem: Environmental > Aquatic > Marine > Coastal > Sediment | place...
TGGTTGATCACTTGTCATTACTCGTTATTAAACGGGCTGTGATTCTTGTGATCTTAATTTGCTCAACTCGCTATTTAATTGTCAAAGACCTTGCGTCTTGTTTCTCAAAGAACGCCCCGCGCTTAGCGGGAAATTTAAACCTAGATTTTTCCAAGTTCGCCGTCAACCCTTTTTTTCGATTTTCTTGAAATCGTTTTTGGAGCCAACCGTTCATTTTGTTTGAGAAAGAACAAGTCGCTCGGTGCACCCTGGCGGGCTTTCCCGTGCGACGAAAGAGGTTCTAGGTGAATCGCCCTCGGAGGTCAAGCGGTTTTTTGAAATAAAATGAAGTCTTTCTCAGCCCATCTCTACAAGTCGCTAAAATAACACAAGATACCCATGACTGCGGACTGGCATTATTCGCATGATTACGATAACAATAGCACTATGAAGACTATTCTCGATCAAATTCAAGTTGAACTTAGGGCAAATTACGACCCAAAACACCGTGATCAACTCATCTGGTTCTTCAAAAATCAGTCAGTTCGCCCTATCGGTGTCAGGTCGGCGCAGATGAACAAGTTGGTTATACGGTTCTGGCGGAACATCAAGCATTGGGACAAACCACAGATCTGGGAGTTATGCGACGAACTGTGGAAGACCAAAGTTCTCGAAAACGGTCATCTGGCCTGCAAGTTCGCCTTTCGCGTCGACAAGCGCCTTGAAGCTGATGACTTCGCCCTCTTCAAAAAATGGACCTATAACTATATATATAACTGGGCGCATTGTGACGACCTCTGCACGCATGCGCTTGGAGAAGTCATAGATCGATTCCCACATCTGATTAAGCAGACCGAGAGTTGGCACACTTCCAACAATCGCTGGGTACGACGTGGGCTAGCCGTAACGCTTATCAATCCATTGAAAAATGGAAACCTGCTAGAGCACTCACTGCTCGTCGCAGATCGTCTGCTGCTCGATAAGGACGATCTTGTACAGAAAGGCTACGGCTGGATGCTCAAGGTTGCCAGCCAGAGTTTTCCGGAGGAAGTCTTCCGGTTTGTCCTGGACAGACGATCAACCATGCCTAGGACCGCCCTGCGTTACGCCATTGAAAAGCTACCAAAAGAATGGCGCAAAGAAGCGATGAGCAAGACATGGTGAAATCACCTAAGAAAATGACAGAAATGGTCAAGCTGCATCCTCCGACCTCCCATAGAGTGCGCTTATCGAAAACGGAGGAATGATGAAGAACACCACAAAGAACCTGTATCACGAACGAATGCTCGCTGTGCTTTTGCACATCCAGTCACATCTTGACGAAGATTTGACCCTGGAGTCGCTGGCAGAGATCACTTTTTTCTCTCCTGTCCATTTCCATCGCATTTTCAAGGGAATGGTTGGTGAAACCGTGGTCGAGCACATTCGCAGAATTCGCCTGGAGCGAGCTGCCATGCGACTGGTTTGCAGTCAAAGCAATGTCACCGACGCTTCATTTGATGCAGGCTATGAAACCGTGGAGTCATTCAGTCGGGCCTTCCGAAAAATGTTCGGATGCCCTCCCTCCAAATACCGAGAGAAACACTGGGAAGCTATGCATAAGAAGCTCCCAGGAGCCGTTCACTACCTGCCCAAAGACGCGCGTAACGGGCTGAACATAACACCAACCGGAGAAACAGAAATGGAAGTAAGAATAGAAACCGTATCACCAGTGAAGGTAGTATTTGTCCGCCATATCGGACCTTACGAGAAATGCGAAACCGCCTGGAATACCTTGTGCGGATGGGCCTGCCCCAAAGGCCTTTGCCAAATGGAGTCGAAATTCATCGGTGTCTGTTATGACGATCCGCAGGTCACACCGCCGGAGAAAATCCGCTACGATGCATGTCTGACAGTTGATGAGAACATCGAAGGCGAAGGTGAAGTTGGTACTCAGACACTCAGCGGAGGCAATTATGCCATTATGACACACAAGGGACCATATACTACGCTTGAAAAGTCCTACGCCCAGATAATGGGCCAATGGCTTCCTCAGAGCGGCAAACAACTTCGCGATGCCCCCTGCTTTGAAATCTATCTGAACGACCCCAAGGAAACCAAACCAGAGGAACTGCTGACAGATCTCTACATTCCTCTCAATTAATCATGTAACGGGCTGCCACTTCGGCAGCTCGTTACTTGGAGATATTGCCAAGCAACAGAACAAGGACGAAAAGTGAAGAAACTCGACCTCAAAAAAGAACTGAGAGAGCTATATTCGGCTAAACGTGAAGCCAGCATTGTACTGGTTCCAAAGCAGAAGATCATTGCCGTGGAGGGGCAGGGAGACCCCAATACATCCCAAGAATTTCAAAATGCTGTCGAAGCCCTTTTCCCGGTTGCCTTCAAAATCAAATTCGCATCAAAAAAGCAACTCGACAGGGATTATGTGGTCATGCCCCTGGAAGGACTGTGGTGGACTGACGACATGGAAAACTTTTCGGTGAAGAACAAAGAAGGTTGGAACTGGAAAGTGTTCATTGTTCAACCGGACTTCATAACCAAAGACCTATTCGAGCAAGCGATAGAAGATGTTCTGAAGGCAAAGAAACCCAAGGCTATTTCTAAGATCAAATTTGATTTTTTAGAAGAAAAGAAGGCTGCGCAGATTCTGCATGTGGGCCCCTATTCGCAGGAGGGACCAACCATTGAGAAATTGCATGATTACATTGCTAACAGTGGCTTCACCTTTGATGGTGTGATGCAAAAACACCATGAAATCTATCTCAGCGACATGAGGAAAACTGCCCCTGCAAAATTTAAAACTATAATAAGACAACCAGTTGCAGTTTGATTAAAGAACAACAAAAGGCCCGACGAGATTCGCCGAGCCTTTTTCAATATCAATGCTGATATAGCTTAGAATTCCAAGCTTTTCGGCGTCCTCGGGAACGGCATGACATCACGGATATTCGCAACACCTGTAACTAGCATGAGCATACGCTCGAACCCCATACCGAATCCGGCATGTGGCACGGAGCCGTAACGACGGGAATCGAGATACCACCAATATTCTTCCTTATCGAGTCCAGCCTCGTCCATACGAGCTTCCAGGACGTCCATGCGCTCTTCTCGCTGACTACCACCGATAAGTTCACCGATGCGCGGCACCAGACAATCCATGGCGGCCACGGTTTCATTGTCGTCGTTCATGCGCATGTAGAACGGCTTGATGGTCTTGGGGTAGTCGTATACGAACACCGGTTTCTTGAATTTCTCCTCACACAAGAAACGCTCGTGCTCGGTCTGAAGGTCCATGCCCCACTCCACCGGATACTCGAATTCCTTTTTTGTCTTCTTAAGGATATCAATGGCCTCGGTGTACAGCAGTCGCTTGAAGGGCTCTTTAAGGATATTCTCCAAGGTCGACATGAGCGTCTTGTCCACCCATTTGGCGAACAACTCGACGTCATCCGCACAATTCTCAAGTATATGGCTTATCAGGTACTTGATCATCTCCTCGCTCAAATCCATGTCGTCGGAAAGATCAGCGAATGCAATTTCCGGCTCGATCATCCAGAACTCGGCCACGTGACGCGGAGTGTTGGAGTTCTCTGCGCGGAAGGTCGGGCCGAAGGTATAGACATCTCCAAGGGAGAGGCTGAACATCTCGACCGACAACTGGCCCGACACAGTCAACTGTGAAGCTTTGCCAAAGAAATCACTCTCGGCAGGTTCATTGGAGCCGGGTTCGAGACTGGTGACGCGGAACATTTCGCCCGCACCTTCGCAATCGGAACCGGTAATAATCGGTGTATGAATGTAAAAGAAGTCTTTCTCTGCAAAAAACTTGTGAACAGCCTGGGCAAGCTCCGAACGGATGCGGAACATTGCGCCATACTTGTTGGTGCGAGGGCGCAAATGGGCAATACCACGAAGGAATTCATCGCTGTGTCGTTTTTTCTGAAGAGGAAAAGATTCCTGGTCGGCCTCGCCAATGACTTCAAGAGTCTTACCGCGAACTTCCCATTTCTGCCCTTTGCCCGGAGACTCTATAAGTTCGCCGGAAATGGCGACGGCAGCACCGGTACCAACTCGCGCCAAGGACGCTTCAATCTCAGGTGTATGGTCTATTACAGCCTGGATTGTTTTGATGGTCGAGCCATCATTGAGCTCCAAGAATGAAAAGCCCTTGTTGTCACGTTTGGTACGCACCCACCCCTTGATGACTATCTCATCCATGGGATTGTTTGAATTTAGGGCGGCTTTTATCTTTGTTCGTTTCATATATTAATCCTTTTGGTGAATTTTTTTCTCTTTTTTAGCCATAAATACGTCGAATAGCAACGCCTACGGAGTCTTTTCCCAGCTATTGCTTAGTACGTTCATGTAAGCTATTAACAACGCCCTGAACACAACGACAATCATTATATAGATATGAGGACCTGATGGGATTCTTTACCAAACTAAAAAAAGCCTGGCAAAGCCCGGAAGATGTGGCGCAGCAGGCTCTTGACGAATACAAGAAAGAGCAAGGCCTTGAGGTTGAGGCCAAAAGCGAGCCTGAGCCGGAACCGGCCGCTCCCGAAGCTGAAGCACCAAAGGACACGCCGTCGGCACCTGCCCCAGAGACAGACGCCGCCCCGACTCCCACCGAGGACTGGCAGGCCGGACTGACTCTATCCTTGCGTCAGGCCGAACCGAAACTCTCAGAATGGCTTAATATCATATTGGAAGGCGTTGATACCGCCGGACCGGCTTTGTGGGATCGGCTTGCCTTTCTGTTCAAGGCCCTTGGCGCGCCAGAAAAGGAAGCCAGTGATTTCATCAGCCGTTTCGAGAAATGGCTCGACGACATGGGCTATCAGGCCGTCGCAGAATTCAAGTCGGAACTGCAATACCGACTGACTCTGGCCCTCGACCTTGAGGACGAAGAAGACGAACGCGACCGCCTTTTCCTGAAACTTTCCGAAGGTATATCCAAAACACGCGACCAGATCACTAAGCGCATCGACGGCTTACTGTCCTCTCACTCCAAGCTTGATGACGATTTCTGGGAGGAGTTCGAGGAAATCCTGATCATGGCCGATGTCGGCATGGAAGCGGCCACCCAGCTCATGGACAACTTGAAGGAACGCGCCCGCAAGGCCGGAACCGACGACCCCAACGATTTCAAAGATATCCTCCGAGATGAACTGGAAGATATTTTCAAGGTTCCGCCCCGCATTGAAGCTGTTAACCCTCCAGAGGTTCTGATGATGATCGGCGTCAATGGCGTTGGCAAGACAACCACCATTGGCAAGCTGGCCCACCGCGCACAGATGCAGGGCCGCAAAGTCCTCATCGCTGCAGGAGACACCTTCCGCGCAGCCGCCATCGAACAACTTGAAGTCTGGGCCAACCGCGTGGGCGCTGGTTTCTTTGCCAAGGCCGAAGGTTCCGACCCAGCCGCCGTTGCCTTTGAAGCCATGGATATGGCTATCAGCGAAGGTTACGACCTGCTGCTGCTCGACACTGCCGGACGTCTGCAAACCAAGACCAACCTCATGGAAGAATTGACAAAAATAAAACGCGTTGTAGGCAAAAAGCACGAAGGTGCGCCCCACCGCTGCGTTCTGGTAATCGATGCAACCACCGGTCAGAATGCATTATCCCAGACCAAATTATTCAATGAAGCCGTCGGGGTTGATGAGATCATTCTCACCAAGCTTGACGGTACAGCCAAGGGCGGAGTTGTTGTTGCCGTGACCTTGCAAAATAAGTTACCGATCACATTCGTGGGCTTGGGCGAAAAGATGGAAGATCTTCGCCCGTTCAATGGCAAGGACTTTGCCAAGGCCCTCCTGACATAAACATTAAATAAGAACGGTTGAAATCGTGTCCGAAGAATTCAAAGAGCGAAATGGCGTGGAAGAAGGCGATGAGAGCTTTGCCGAAATGTTCGAGCAGTACAGCGAGGGCGGCGGCGACAATCTCAATGTCGGAGACAAAGTGTCCGGCAAGGTCATTCAGGTGGGTGAAACCACCGTCTTTGTCGACACCGGCACCAAGCTGGACGGCATTGTCGAAAAGGAAGAGCTGCTTGACGATGAAGGCAACTGCACCGTAGCCGACGGCGACACCGTTGAACTCTACGTTGTGGGCAAGGACTCCGACGGCATCAAGCTGTCTCGCGCCCTGTCCGGCATCGGCGGCCTGGCCATGCTTGAAGAAGCCAAAGCCGGTCAATTGCCAGTCGAAGGCAACGTGGAATCCACATGCAAGGGCGGCTTCAACGTCACCATCATGCAGCGCCGCGCTTTCTGCCCGGTCAGCCAGATCGACAACCGCTTTGTTGAAGATCCCGAGGAATACGTCGGGAAAACACTGGAATTTCTCGTAACCAAACTTGAGCAGCGAGGCCGCAACATCGTTGTCTCACGCCGCTCCCTGCTGGAACGCGATGCAGCCGAAGCAGCTGAAACATTCGTCAACGACACACAGGTCGGAGACGAGATCGAAGGCGTCATCACCCGCCTGGCCGCTTTCGGTGCATTTGTCGAACTCATGCCCGGCCTGGACGGTTTGGTTCATATCTCACAGATCTCGTATGGCCGCATTGGTCATCCCGAGGAAGCCGTCACCGTCGGTCAGAAGGTCAAGGCCAAGATCGTCGGCATTGAGCAAGGCGACAAGGGGCGTCTGAAGATTTCCCTGTCCATGAAGGAACTTGCCCAGGACCCTTGGGACACCATTTCCGCCACCTTTACCGAGGGCGACAAGGTCACCGGAAAGGTCGTCCGTCTGGCGGACTTCGGCGCATTCGTGGAGATTGCACCCGGCGTGGACGGTCTCGTTCATGTCTCGGAGATGAGCTACACCAAACGCGTAAACAAACCCGCCGACTTCGTCAGTGAAGGCGAAGCAGTTTCGGTCAAGATCAAGTCCATCGATATTGAAGCCCGCCGTATCGGATTGTCCATGAAAGACGCCGAAGGTGATCCGTGGCTTGACGTGGCCGACAAGTACCAGGCCGGACAGAAAGTGGAAGGTACGGTTGAGAAGCAAGAGCAGTTCGGCATCTTCATTCAGCTCGAACCCGGCATCACCGGTCTTTTGCCCAAGTCCATAATCGCCCGAAGCGAAAAGCCAGCGATCTACGAAAAACTGCACTCCGGCGACACAGTCGAAATCATCATCGGCGAAGTGAAGGCCGGAGAACGTAAAATATCCCTGACCACAGGCGATGCACAGGAAGACGGCGACTGGAAGGAATTTGCTCCCAAAAAACAGGCAAGTTCCGGTGACACCGGCGGCATGGGCCTGCTTGGTGCAAAGCTTCAGGAAGCCATGAACAAGAAAAAATAAGTTGGACAACCAAATAATCGAAGGCCCGAATCGCATACAGCAATTCGGGCCTTTTTAATTTGATATCAACCTAATATACAATCGAATTCCCCTCCCCAAATCAAGTAGATATAATCGTATCCTCTTAGATTCTTGCCATAAAAGACGTATCCATCTATAAGTAGACCATAGTCTCAACATCAAGCAGGGTGACTATGAAGAAACTTATCCTCTTTTTCATACTTTTATTGTTCACAGCTCAAGCGTATGCCGAAGACGTACAAATTGCGACGTCGACTTACTGCCCACTTGTCTGCCAATCCGCAGATGGTGGAAACGAAGGGATAATGCATGACGTCCTGCGAGCCGCCTTCAAGGGTTCACAATACAACCTTGTCTTCAACAACATACCTTATGGTAGAGCCATTCAAGGCGCCATTGACGGCAAATACGCAGGTGTGACGTTTGCAGGAGTGGCCAACGCTCCGGATTTCGTTTTCGTACGAAACCTCACCATGACGAACTCCGTTCATTTTGTGGTTCTTACAGACAACACTTGGAACTATGATGGCATCGAATCTCTTTCAGCGATACGAGTAGGCATCCCCACTGGATTCAGAACAGGAAATGCTAAACTTGATGCTTATTTTGATCTTTACGAGCGTGATGCAAGTCGGATCATGATGGCTTCAAATGACAATCCCACCGAAGCCCAGAGGGAAAACGTCGAGCGATTACTTGCAAAGCGACTTGACGCCATGCTTGCAGGCTCTCTTGCATTCAAGCACATTTCTCATGAATTGGGAGTATCCGACCAGATCCGCATGGACCCGACACCAGTCGCATTGTTCCACAACCACCTGGCTTTTTCGCCGAACAATCCAAAGGCAAAAATCTACAGAGACCTTGTTGAAAAGAAGGTCAAGGAAATGAAAGAATCAGGGGAGTTGTCGAGAATAATGGAACGCTACGGTTTGCAGCCGTAAGCAACAGAGCAAGCCATTGTCCAAGTTGCTCTAGGGCAACCCAACCCTCCACTATCGCAATGCCTTTTGATTACGTCGGGATTTCAACGCTGGCTGAAAAGCCTGGGAATTCAATCCGTTCGTGATGCAAACGCAGTACATCACCTTCTGCGCCATCCCCATACAGAGAATCACCGACAATGGAATGTCCGATGCTCGCCAGGTGCGCCCTGATCTGATGGCGTGCACCCTTCATGATCAGGCAGCGAACTGTTGACGTGTCACTGTCGTGGTCGTGAGCCAGAGTCTCGATACTGGTCCAACGATTCGCATCCGCTACATCCTCGTCGAGTACGCGAGTCTTCTTGCGATCATCGGTATCAAGCTCATTCTTGATGGTCACAACCCCGTCCAGACGACCATTGATTGTGGCGAGGTAGAATTTTTTGATCTGACCGGCATCTTCCTGTTCGTGATATGTTTTTTCGCCATCTGGAGTCATGGCAACCAACAGCAAACCTGATGTGGGATGATCCAACCTGTTCAGCAGGACTGGAGTACTGTCAGGAAAGAGCTCCGGTAAAGATGCCTCGGCACATGGAGAGTCCTTCCCGGCAATAATTGCGGAATGAACACCTCCGGGCTTGTAGATCGCACCGAACATGCCTTCCTGCTTCACGACGCTCAGTCCCAATTGCTCAGACGACATGTTCACTGCTCCTCCTGAAATATCTACCTGTTCTCCAAGGCGTACCTTGTAACCCGGCTTGCGGTTTTTACCGTCCACCAGTGCTCGGCCTTCGTCACAAAATCTACGGCGCAGACGAAGACTGGAATCAGGCAACATTTCTGCCAGAATCCTGTCCAGCCTGGCTCCTTCGAGCTGCTCTGGAACGATATATGTTTCCACCGCACACATGTAAAACACTCTAACCCCACAAGCCGTTGACACGCAAGGATTTATCATACCTTTGACGCAAGGCCGGAAAAGCCCTAAACCAGTCTTTCAAGATGCCTGCTTAAGGCTATATAAAGGAGTATGAATGCACGCCCTCTTCTTTCTCTCAACATACACGCTAAAGGCAGTTATATAACTATGGACATTCGCGGTTTTTTCTATGTCCTTACTGCCGCATTCATGTGGGGCGTAATCGGAATATTCGCAAAGGAAGTGCTGGCCGAAGGTATCACCGCACTTGAGATTGCCTTCTGGAGGGCCTCCCTTGCCTGGGTAATGTTTCTTGTCCATGCAACGGTCAAGAAGCAGGTCAAAGTCCACCGCACCGACCTGCCGTTCCTGTTCGGATTCGGCTTCATCTGCGTCACGCTCTTCTATGGATCATATCAACTCGCCATACGCGATGTAGGCATGGCCATGTCCGCAGTGCTCCTCTATACCGCTCCTGCCTGGGTAGCCTTCATGTCCTGGACAGTTCTCAAAGAGCGGATGACCAAGACCAAGACAGTCTGCGTCATCATGACCATCCTTGGCGTAGGATGCATCAGCCTCGGCCCCAAACTCATGAGTGGGGGAAGCATTGACCTGAACATGTTCGGCCTTGCTGCCGGACTCGTCGCAGGCTTCACATATGCCCTCTATTACATCTTCGGGAAGAAATACCTGTACAAGTACGCAACGCCGACAATCTTCGTCTACGCCCTTCCCTTCGGCGCAGCCCTGCTCCTGCCTTTCGTGGATTTCCAACCCAAATCCGCGTATGCATGGACCATGCTTATCTCCATGGCAGCCGTCACTTCATACGGCGCATTCACGGCCTATTACGCAGGGCTCAAACGCCTTGAGGCAACACGGGCCTCTGTCATTGCCACCTTTGAACCGATGGTGGCAGCCGTATTCGCCTACCTGCTGTTTGGTGAACAATTTTCCATGCTGGGTTATGTCGGCAGTTGCCTGATCATCGCGGCCGTATTCATCGTTGTGCTGTCTGGAATCAAGGCCAGTCGCGCTGCGGGAAAAACGGAATAGTCATGTCAGAACTAAGGCAGGTCAAGGCTTCCGCAGGGTCTGGCAAAACATACCAGCTCACCCGCCGCTTCCTGAAACTGCTGGATAGTGCCGACGAAACGACACGACCTTTCGCCTGCACGGGCAAACCCCACAGGGGATACGCCTGGCCCGAAATCATGGCCGTGACTTTCACCAACAAGGCCGCCGCAGAGATGAAGGAGCGCGTGGTCAAAGGACTCAAGCTCGGCGCACTCAACATCGATGACAACGACCAGAAGGCGGAATGTTCACCAGCCACGGCGCAAAAAGCCCTGGAATCCATCCTGCGTCGTTACCACCGGCTGAACATCCGCACCATTGACTCACTGCTCGCCTTGCTGCTCAGGCTCTTTGCCCTTGAGTTCGGCATCAGGCCGGACTTCCAGATGGTCTTCGACGAAAGCGAGATGTTCGACGCGGTCTACGATCATTTTATAGGTATATGTGAATCTGATGGCCATGAACGCGATCTTTTAGCTGACACTATATCAACAATGATCCGTAGCGAGAAGAAGACCGGTTTCTGGATGAAGAAAACAGTTCAGGACAGATTACTCGACTTGACTCGCTACTTGCGTACCCAGTCCGGGGTCATCGAAACCAATCAAGAAACAATTAAAGATTTACTCACCGCAGCCTATGCCGACTACCAGGCATCTATTACTAATATACGAGCGTTTTTGATAGACACAGGCTTGCCACTAGACAAAAGATTCACGAAATTCCTCAACGATTGTCTTGAATACAAACTGTTCACCTCTCCAAAAGATTCGGCCTATATTCATAAAGAAAGTCTACGTGATTGTGTCAATAAAGCGGGTAAAGACAACGTCGATACCCGTGCAGAGGCAGAATACCTTCAACTCAAACAGGTGTGGGCAACTTACTGTACAGACCATACAATCCTGTCCGGAGCCTATTTCATTGCCCCGGCCATCGAGATCGCCATGCGGCTCTTAAACGGCTTGAACGAACTGCAAAAACAGCGCGGACTGATCCTCGGCTCCGCCCTGGCCGGGTTCGTCAACGAGTTGCTCACCGACGGCGAAACCGTATCCGAAGCATACTGCCGTATGGGATGTCGACTTCACCACCTGTTAGTGGACGAATTTCAAGACACCAGCCGCGAGCAATGGAAGGCAATCACCCCGCTCACTCAGGAATGCCTCGCCAAGGGCGGCAGCCTCTTCTACGTAGGCGACATCAAACAGGCCATCTACAGTTGGCGCGGCGGCGATTCCGCCCTGTTCGACGAGGTCATGAGTCAACCGGACATCGCATCTCTCGCTTTATCCACCGAACGAGACAACCTGCCCGATAACTGGCGCAGTTTTGAAAATGTCGTCGAATTCAACAATACATTTTTCAGCAACTTCGAGAATCTCGTCCACGCCAATGATTTGGCAGACGGCTTGTTCAAGGACACCCCGGAAGAATTTCGAGCAGACTTCGCCAATGAGCTGATGCACAACTTTGATGGCTGCTCCCAATCAGTACCGGGAAAACACGAAGGAACTGGCGGTTACGTCCGCATGGAACTCCTGCCGGGTGGTAAAAAAAAGGAAGTGATCGAAAAACAGACTCTGGAAGCACTCGATGAACTCATGGATAAACTAACAAGCCGTCGCGGATATCAAGATATTGCCGTACTTGTTAGAAAACACGACCATGCCACGCTAGTCTGCGAACTATTGGCTCAAAAAGAAATCCCCTTCATAACAGATAAAAGCCTGCAACTGGACCGACACCCGGTCATCCGGCAGCTGGCTGCACTGCTCGGCTTCCTTGACTATCCGCGCGACGATGTCGCCTTCCTGACGTTTACCAGCGGCGCGGAGTTGTTCCAGTCCGAAACAGGTCTCAGCGAAACAGAATTTCATGACTGGCTCATCAGACCCAAGAAGCGTCCCTTAGGTGTTCAGTTCCGGGATGACTTCCCGGAGCATTGGCAGCGTTTCATCGAACCGTTCTACAATCAATCCGGTCTGATGACACCATACGATCTTGTTCAGGAGGCCATCCGCACCTTTCGTGTATTAGAGCGACATCCCGAGGCGGAACTCTATGTGCGCCGCTTTCTGGAGGTCATCCATCTGGCCGAGGAAAACGGGTACGGATCTCTGTCAGCCTTTCTTGAATACTGGGATGATAAATCCGGCGAAGAGAAAGTACCTCTGCCGGAAAATATCGACGCCGTACGCATCATGACCATCCATAAATCCAAGGGGCTGGAGTTTCCGGTAGTCATCGTTCCTTTTCACAATTGGGGCGTCAAACCGGATCAGGATTTCGAAATCAGACAACACAAGGGAAGCCGCCTGCTGACACCCATGAAAAAAGGTCTTGGCAAACCATACCACACCAGCCTTGGCCGTGCCGTCAGAGAACAACTCAACCTGCTCTATGTTGCCTGGACCAGATCGCGGGAGGAACTCTACGGATTCTTTACGGAAAAACCTGCACACTCCCCGGCGCTGGCCGCCATGAACTTGTTCCTGGACATGGACGATGACACCGTATTCGAACATGGGCAACCACCTGAGGGGAATGCCCCTTCACAACAGGAATCAAAACCTGTCGCCAACGACTTGCCACCTTCTGATCAGGAAACTGAACTCATGGCCTGGCTGCCGCGCCTACGCGTCTATCGCCATAACCTGGACGAATATTTCTACAATGAACGCATGCGCGGCGAAATAGCTCACCGAACCATGGAGCACCTGCGCATCACGGATGACAATGAAGCTGACACAGACCGAGCGGTCCGACTCGCAATGGAAGATTTCCCGGCCCTTGGCGCACTCAGCCAGGAAGAACTGACGCACCTTGAAGCCGATTTGCGCGACATGACCACCTGGGCACTCGGCGATGACCGCCTCCGCACCTGGCTTGCAGACGGCATCAAAGAACCGGAAGTGATGGATGCTGCTGGAAAATTCAAACGCCTGGACCTCCTGTATCGCGGCGAAGAAACCGTGGTCGCAGACTTCAAGACCGGTCAGCCCTCCCCCAAGAACAGAGAGCAAGTCCTTGATTACATGAATATTCTTAATGAGATTCCAAGCACACAAGGCGAACCAAAAGGGTACCTGATCTATCTCGACCTCAAGGAAATCCAGGAGGTCATGTAGATGAAACCGATCACCCTCATTCCCTGGCAAAACGACTTCATCCCCGCCCTGGGAGAACTGCTTGTCGCACGCGAGGACTTCAGCGACATCACCGTACTTTTCCCGCACAATCGTCCGCGCCGTTATCTCAAGGCGTTCTTTGCTGCCAATCAGGAATTGCCACGCCCCTGCTTCCTGCCCCAAATGACTTCCATTGCAGAATTCATCTCCAGCCTGCGCCGCGAACTGACCGACACTCCGGTAATACAAGCCAATCAGCTTGATCTGATAGAACTGCTGCGCGACATAATCACTGACTTACGCTCTGAAGGTCGGGGATTGCTTGCCCGGTTGCCTGAACTTGATCGCGAGGCTTTCCTGCCCTGGGGCATCAGACTGGCAAAGCTCATGGACGACCTCCTGCGTCAGGATATCGAACCAGAGGATCTCAAGTACATGGACGGCGAGGTTTCCAACTACGCCGCTGCCCTGCTTGAACAAATCGGCGCAATCCACCACGCCTATGTCTCACGCCTGTTCGACAAGGGTTGGACTACTACCGGTCTGGACTGGCGTTTCGTGACAGGAAACATCGCGAAAGTCGCAGATCATCTCGGAGAAAAACCCATTGTAGCAGCCGGTTTCTACGCCCTGAGCGGAACCGAAGACCTCCTTTTTCGCCGGTTATGGGAGGATGGTCTTCTGCACCCGATCATCCACAGCGACCCGGCTTTGACGGACGAACACAAACCACACTGGTCTGCCGCTGAACACTCGGCCTGGCTGAAGCGTTGGAGAGTAAAAGCCGAAATCCCAAATGGAGTGGATGTTCAAGCCACTGAACCGAATATCAGATTTTGTGAAGGGTATGACCGCCACTCGCAATTGGCAGCCTTGGCCGATGACATGCGATCAGCCGAAAAACTCGATGAATCAGCTGTTATCCTGCCGGACGAAGGTGCGCTGCTCCCGGTGCTGCACCATCTGCCGGACAAGGAACCTAATATTTCCATGGGATATCCATTGGAGAGGACTTCTCTGGCCCGGCTCATCGAGACTTTGCTCGCTCTTCAGGAAAACAGACTGGAGGATGGTCGTTACTACTGGCGCGACGTGGTCAGCCTCATCCGTCACCCATATCTGCGCCTGCTCGGCTCGGACGACAAGCCTCTACGCAAAGTATTCCACCTCTGGGAATCCACCATTCGTAAAGGCGAACGATATCTCGATCCGCTGGCCTGGGAGCCACCATACGAAGAGGATGTTCTTGAAGATGTGGAAAGGGCAACAACCGAACCACTGCGCATGGAAATCCTGAAACATTGCCTGACTACTCTGGAATCAGCCAACACTTTGGCCAAACTAGGAGACAGCCTTGCCGGACTGGCAGCCGCTCTGCACAAACACGGCGAAAAACTGTGGCACACCTACCTTGTGGACGCCGAATGCCTGTTCCGCCTGACAAGTTCGGTCATTCCGCAACTCAAGGGCGCAGAAGCAAGTATTGAAGTGTTCAGCAAAACCACACTCTACTCTTTTCTCAGGCGCATGCTCTCTCAGGAACGTGTCTCGTTCGAACCTGAACCTTTGGCCGGGTTACAGGTACTTGGTGTCCTCGAAACACGCCTATTACATTTCAAACGTCTTTTCATCATGGATGCCGTCGAGGAGAGATTACCGGGAACCAACCCATTCGACCCGCTCTTGCCCGACCCACTCAGGCGACTCCTCGGGCTGCCCGATGCCCGCGAGCGCGACAACGTGTCAGGCTACAACTTTTACAGGTTGCTCATGGGTGCCGACGAAGCCGTCATATACTACCAGAGCGGTATCCAGCCAGGGCTCCTGGACTCCAAGAGTGTGCGCAGCCGGTTTGTGGAACAACTTCTATGGGAAAAGGAAAAACAGGACAAACGGCTCATCGAAACCGGCGACCCGCTGATCAAGGCCGTGACATTCCCTACAAGCTCCATGCCTACTAGTGTCATATCCATACCGATGACCGGCGATATTCATGATGCCTTAAAGAGCAAACTCGAAGAAAAGGGATTGTCGCCTTCAGGTCTTGATAAGTATATGAACTGTCCAAAGCAGTTTTTCTACAGCTATCTCACGAACATTCGCCCCATCGCCCAAGTAGATGAGGATGGCGATCGCAGTGAGTTCGGCTCACTCATTCATCAGGTGCTGAGTGAATTTCTGACCCCGTATATTGGACGCAAAACCGAACTGGGAGCTCTTGACCCGACTCCATTGCTTGCACTTTTCGATGAGGTTTTCACGGCCAGCGACTTCTTCGCCCGCCTGCCGTTCGACACTCGCATGGCATTGATCAAGACCGGTCGTTACAGACTGAAAAATTTCCTGGCAACCCAGGAAACCGCCACTATTATGGGGCTTGAAAAAAAACTGGAAGCATCAATTGGTGAGGGCGGGCTGAACATTCCATTCAAGGGTCAGTTGGACCGTATCGAACGGCGAGATCAGGGAATCATTATTCTCGATTACAAAACCGGCGGCGGCGTCATGCCCAAGAAAGGATTCTGGGAAGACATGGAACTTCAGGACCGTGTGAACACATACGGACCGAATGTCATCGATCCGCTACTCCTTTCTGATCTGGCAAAATCAGTTCAGAGCATACAACTCCCTGCCTATCTTCATCTTTTCACCGAATGTGAAAACAAAAAACCGTACGATGCAGGATTGATAAAACTGGCAGAAGACGGTAAATCCCAATTGCTCTTCGGGCCGAAGTGGACCGACGAAGAACGCATCGAAGCTATAGACGAAATTACCCCCAGCCTGATAAAAACACTTGTCCGGCACATGCTAAATGCCAGCCAGTTCACGGCTCAAACCGGAACTCGCTGCAAATGGTGCGATTTTAAAGGCCCTTGCGGCCAATAGGATAAAAGATGCAATATAGCGAAGGTTCCATAGGCAGAGTATTCACCCTGCGACTGGAAGACGACGAACGAGTTCCAGACTGCATCGAACAGTTCGCCAAAGACAAAAACATCAAGGCCGCCCATTGCACCATGATCGGCGGCGTTGACAAGGGCAACATCGTTGTCGGCCCCAAAGACGGCAATGCACCCGTAATTGACCCCATACTTCATGCTGTAAACGGTGCGCACGAAGTCGCTGCCGTCGGCACCATCTTCCCCAACGAGGAAGGGACACCCGTCCTGCACATGCACGCCGCGCTGGGTCGCGAAGGCAAGACCAGAACAGGCTGCATCCGCCCCGGCCTCGACGTCTGGCTGGTAGGAGAAGTGATTATTATGGAAATCCTAAACACGGACATGCTCCGCAAGAAAGAAGAAAAGAGCGGCCTGGCGCTGCTCTGCAAAGGATAGAAATGTATACAGCAGACGTAGTCATCTGCGGCGCAGGCATACTCGGCCTGACCATTGCCCGCGAGTTGGTCAAATCCGGCCATACCGACATCATAATTTTCGACAAGGAAGACGGTCTCGGCTACCACGCCTCAGGTCGTAACAGCGGCGTGCTGCACGCAGGCATCTACTACGATCCCGGGACGTTAAAAGCGAAGATGTGCCTGACCGGCAACCAGCGCATGCAGGCATATTGCGAAGAACACGACCTGCCGCTATTCAAGTCCGGCAAAGTCATCGTCGCTCGCGATGAAAGCGAACTGCCGACACTGGATGAACTTGAAAAACGCGCCAAGGCGAACGGCGCCACCGTCGAAATGATAGACGAAGCGCGACTGGCCGAGATAGAACCGAACGCGAAGACCGTTAAGCGAGCCCTCTACTCACCACTGACTGCCGTGGTTGATCCAAAGGCGATCCTCAAGAAAATGCGGGAGGAGTTGGAATCGTCCGGGAAAGTTCGCTTCTTCTTTGGTACCAAGTTTCTATCTGCCGGAACCAATCTCGTTCGCACCAATCAGGGTGACATTGGTTACGGGCTTTTCATCAACGCTGCTGGGGCATTCAGCGACAAGGTTGCCCAATCCTTCGGCATCGCAAAAAACTACCGTCTGTTACCGTTCAAAGGCATCTACCGTGTTTTGAAGAAGCCAGCCGCCGACAAGATAAAGGGCAGTATCTACCCGGTACCGAACATCAAAAATCCTTTCTTGGGCGTCCACTTCACGCGCAGTGTGCACGGCGATGTATATGTCGGACCCACAGCAATCCCGGCTTTCGGACGCGAGAACTATGGAATCCTGAAAGGCATTGATTCAGAATTCTTCTCCATTCTGTTTCGCGACCTGCACATGTTCCTTGAAAATGAAAAATTCCGGGGAGTGGCTCTGGAGGAACCCAAAAAGTACTTTTTCAAAAGTTTCTTCGAAGACGCAAAGAAATTGGTCAAGCACATTGCCCCCAACGACGTCATGTCCAGCTCCAAAGTCGGAATCAGACCACAATTGGTAGATATCGAGACCAATGAACTGGTCATGGACTTCGTTGTCGAGAAACACGAAAATACCATTCATATTCTCAACTCCATATCACCGGCATTCACCAGCTCCATGTATTTTGCGGAACTGGTAGTCAAAGAATATGTTGAAAAGACCTAACCGTCAGAGTGTGGTATACCTTACTAAATCTTGACTTCCGAGTCAGTGCGGCGCATTATGTGCGTCTTAATCAATACATGAGGTACTCAAATGAAACTTCCGAAGCTTACATTCGGTGATCTGACCGCCAAACTGCCCATTATCCAGGGCGGAATGGGTGTCGGCATATCCCTATCCGGCCTTGCCAGTGCCGTTGCCAACGAAGGCGGCGTCGGTGTCATTGCCACTTCCATGATCGGCATGAATGATCCCAAACGCGCAACAGACCCGGAAGGATCTGATCGCCGCGGCCTGGTTGATGAAATCCGCAAGGCACGCGCCAAGATGACCGACGGTCTCCTCGGCGTAAATATCATGTGCGCCCTGACCAACTACGGCGACATGGTCCGCACCTCCATTCGTGAAGGCGTGGACGTCATCATTTCCGGCGCAGGCCTTCCTGTAGACCTCCCCGGTTATCTCCGCGAGGTTTCAGACGAAATGAAGGAAGACGTGCGCACCAAGCTGGTGCCCATTGTTTCTTCCGGTCGCGCAGCCAACATCCTGTGCCGTAAATGGCTCAAGAGATTTGACTGCCTGCCCGACGGTTTCGTCGTCGAAGGCCCCAAGGCTGGCGGCCACCTGGGCTTCAAAGCCGAGCAGCTTGAAGACCCCAAATTCCAGCTTGAAACCATTCTTACCGATGTTATCGACGCTGTGATCCCCTTCCGCGAAAAGCACAACAAGGATATCCCGGTAATCGCTGCAGGCGGTATCTACACTGGCAAAGATATTGCCGACGTCCTGGCACTTGGAGCATCCGGCGTCCAGATGGGCACCCGCTTTGTGGCAACTCATGAATGCGACGCAGATATTGCATTCAAACAGGCCTATATTGACGCGACAAAAGAAGACATCACGATCATCCAAAGTCCCGTCGGACTACCTGGTCGTGCCCTGAAGAATGACTTCCTTGCTGCCGTGGCTTCCGGGAAAAAGAAACCCAAAAAGTGCGTATTTAAATGCCTGCATAGTTGCGCTGAAGAAGATGCCCCTTACTGCATCGCCAGTGCCCTGGTAAACGCATACAAAGGCAAGCTGAAACATGGCTACGCCTTTGCCGGTGCCAATGCCTACCTGGTCGACAAGATCGTTTCCGTGAAGGAATTGATTCAGACCCTCACTGACGAATACGAGCTGGCTACCGCCTAGCTAACAACTTCATAGAATAAAAAAAGGCGAGACCACCCGGTCTCGCCTTTTTTTATAGTCTATTTGTCGCGGTTCTATTCGAAACGGCGGGCGGTAATAACAGAAATGGGATCAACCGGCACATCATCGAAGCCCTGAAAGGTCTTGGTGCGCAGCTTGCTGATCTTCAAGGCTACATCCATACCGTCGACGACTTCACCGAATACACAATACCCGAAGTTCTCATCGTCCTCGCCGGTGTGATCGAGATCGGCATTGTCGGCAACATTGATGTAGAATTGTGCGGCAGCACTGTGCGGATCAGGCAAACGCCCCATGGCAACGGTGCCCTCAAGGTTTTTCAGGCCATTGGTCGCTTCATTCTGGATGGTATCGCGAGTTTCCTTCTCCTCCATAGAAAAGGTCAGCCCGCCACACTGGACCATAAACCCTTTGATGACACGATGAAACAATGTGCCATCATAAAATTCGTCGTCCACATATTGCAGAAAATTTTCAACTGTTTTCGGGGCCTTGTCTGCATACAACTCTATCAGAATCTCGCCTTCCGGTGTCTCCAGAAGGACCATGGGGTTTTCCATCATATTCTCCGTACGGTAATGTTACTTGTCTTCAACGTTATCACCCGAGTCTTCTGTGGCTCGTGGGTGCGCCTGGTCGTATACCTGCATGATGCGTTGCATGTCCAGATGAGTATACCGCTGCGTCGTGGTTAAATTTTCATGGCCGAGCAGTTCCTGCACACTGCGCAGGTCGGCTCCGGCTTCCAGCATATGAGTGGCAAAACTATGCCTGAGCATGTGGGGATGCACGTCTTTCGGCAACCCTGCCAGCTTGCCTAGCTTGGCGACAATCCGGTTAGCCTGTCGCCTGTCTAAACGTTTCCCGGCACGCACACTCAAAAATACAGCCTGCTCAGCGTAATTATCCTTGATAAATGCATGGCGTTGCTCGATGTACCGACGAATGCGCTTCACCGCCGCATCGCTCAAGGGAACAATTCTCTCTTTATTTCCCTTACCAACAACCCTAATCACATCAGAATCCAAGTCGTTCAGATCAAGCCCGATTGCCTCGCTGATCCGCAGCCCCGATCCGTACAAGACCTCAGCCAAAGCGATGTCACGCAATCCTTCCGGATCAGGTTCCACAGCGGCTTCCATCATCGCTACCGCCTGATCCACATTGAGAAGCTGAGGATGACGTTTTTCCTGCTTGGGATTACGGATACCCGCCACGGGGTCCTTGCCTATCATCTTGTGCCGCAGGAGATACTTGAAATAGGCACGCAGGCTGGAAAGCTTGCGCCCCATTGAAGATTTGGAAAGTTGTCGGCGATGCATTTCCGCCAGATATCCGCGAACATGATCGCGCGTGATGCGTCCCGGCTTTTCGAGTGATCGTTTAGGGCGCTTCAGAAATTCTTGAAATTGTTCGAGATCGGTTTCATATGCCCGAATAGTGGCACCGGAATAACCTTTCTCGACAGAAAGATAGGCGAGAAACCCCTGGACGAGTTCACCGAATTGATTACGTTTTTCGCTGGTCGATGACATAACTGCTCTTAGGGTCTTCCTTGGCTTTTTTCTTCAACCCCATGGCAATTGAAGAGACCTCACCATAGTGCTTGATTCTGCCATCCGTGTTGACGACCACGGCGAGAGATATGGCCATGAGCGGAAAAACCTTGGTCACACCCTCGCGATCAATGGACGTGATATTGCCACGCTTCCGATCTTCGGGGTCATAAAAATGCGGAACAATATCATCAAAGTCCTTGATGATGCGCTGGCAGGACTTCTCGGCCAAATCGGGCGGAAGGATGTATACAAAATCATCACCGCCCACATGACCGACAAAACTCTGAACGCCCTGATAGCTACGGATGGTATTGACGATAAGTCGGGCTGACATCATCAGGACTTCATCGCCCCGAGAAAAACCATACTTATCATTGTAGGACTTGAAATAATCAAGATCGCAATAAACCAGGGCGAAGTCTTCACTGCTGTCTATAAGCTGCTGTATACGCTGTATAATAGAAGTATTTCCCGGCAGCTTAGACAGCGGATTTGCGTCTAGCGCGCGCATGGCCCGGCATATGGTCAGGTTGATACGATCGCGAACCTCGGACGGGTTGAATGGCCGGACCAGAAAATCATCAACCTCGATTTTGTTCCAGTTCCACGGCTCCTCCACGTCAATGGGATCAACACACATGACCACCGGCAACTGGCGATACACGTTTTCGCTCTTGACCAGATTAGCCACTTCCTGCCCGGAAATGTCGTCCAACCGGTTGTCCACAACCAGCAGGTCCGGCGGCTCGTTGAACATGTGCTCGATAGCATTGCCGCCCTTCTCAAAAACCGTAAACTCAAGCACATCAGGAGACCATAGCTTCTGCAACATCTCGGCAAAAGCTTTATCGGGAGACAACAAAAACGCGGTCTGCTTGCGCTGGAACAGGGATTCTTCAAGGGTCTGGGTCATGAAACGAACCTAGCACCGGTCTGACAATTCGTCAAAGGAGACCGGTGGGTTGGGAATGCCTAGAAGGTCAGATCGGAAACTTCTATAAGCTGCTCGGCCATTTCGTCCATGACCTTGTCGAGATCAGTCATTTTGAATTTGAGCTCGATGAGTGCTTCTGGGCGCAGATAAGCAGTCTGGTCGTCCCCGGAATTGCCAAACTCGAAGAGACGCACCAGGAAGTCACCGACATGCACCACGCAGGACATGGGTTTGTAGAACTCTGCCAGCTGCGGGGTGTGATGACGGCTCATGGCCTCACGGATATTCGGAGGCAGTCCCCAATGTCGAGCAAGCCAGGCATTGATGCGGTCATGCCCGAAGCCCATTACATCTTTTTCAGCCTGAAAATACGTCAGTTCCTTGGCCAGAACTGTGTCGCTGATGGTCTTGTGCAGATCAGGTAACTGAACGGCGGTTACAACTTTGCCTAGATCGTGCAGAAGCCCTGCAACGGCGTATTCTTCAGGGTCTTCGAACCCGGCGCGTCGAGCGATAATATTGCAGGCTGTTGCACATCCCAAGCTGTGTTCCCACAACCCCTTCATGGCCTGAACCATCATATCAAAGACCGAAGTGGAAATGATGATCCCCCGGACGACGTTGAAACCGAGCAATACTAGGGCGTGCTGGATGGAACTGATACGACCGGGAAATCCGTAGATGGGTGAATTGACCATCTTGAGAACCTTGGCGGACAACACCTGATCGGTGGAAATAACCTTACCTATGGCCTCGCTGGAAGCATCTGGATCTTCAAGAAGTTTTGTAACTTCATTCAAGACGTGCGGCAGAGTAGGCAGATCTTTGACTTGAAGGATCTCGCCCTTGATACTGGTTTTCAGGTCGTTATCCATGCCCTATGCCTCGCCTTCGCCATTTTCGGCCAATTCATCGCCATCGTCTTCGTTCTCAAAAGCTTCCATGGCCTTCATCTTGGCTTCCTGGGCAGCCGCCTTGATCTGGAAATATTGCCCCATCCTATTCTTGACCCGCACCATCCATTTGTCACCTGTATACCTGCGAAACAAGGTATCCAAACGCTCAAGACGCTCGGCATATTTGGTTCCCGCACCCGCTCCCCCCATATCTACGGGATGACCCTGAACCGTAATGCGGTCAATACTCATATTCTCCAGCCGGGAGATGAGGCTGTCGGTCAGTTCCATACCCTCAGCCATGATAGTCATGCCCCCCTCTTTGGTGACGGGCTTGGCCAACTTCATGCCGGGTGCTGCGAGATCAATGGGTATCTTCTGCATAACGATTTCAGTTCAAGGATGTTTATCCAAAAGTAATAATTTCAAGAAGATCAAATGTACATGGCTTGCCGGTTTCTCTCAAGCCCGTCTTCATAGTTTGTCAAAGAAGATGAGACAGCCCATGATGACAAAAGACACTGCCGCGACCTTCTTGATGACATGCGGCGAAACGTATTGGCAAATAAACTGGGCAAACATGATTCCCAGAAAGCTGACCAACACCAGGGCCAGGGATGATCCGAGAAAGATGGTCCAAGGCTTCTGTGTCTTGGCAGTCATGAGCATACAGGCGAGCTGCGTTTTATCGCCCAACTCGGCAACGAAAAGAGTGCCGAATGTCGTGGCTAACAGTTTCCAATCCATAATATCCTCAACAGGTTATGATTCTCGTGCAAGATACCACATACCGGGCAACTGCTGCACGGCACCACGCATCTCAAGCATGAGTAAAATTTTACTTATTTTTGGTGATTCCCAGCTCAGCTCGCGTCCCAAAGCATCTATATGCATCTTGTCCGTTCCATCAAGAACGGTCATGATTTCAAGTTCTTCATCATTAAGAACCATCGACTCTCGCTCCACTGCACTGGGACGTTTTTTGACAATCTCTTCCTGCTTATCCTTAGGCTGAGCTTTTTTCTTAGTGCGCTTCACCTTCTTCACGGCTGGTTTTCTCTTGGAAGCCGTCTTCACAGCAACTAAACTCGTATCAATATCCTCGCCAGTGTCTGCTGGCTCTGGATCAGGAACCCCTTCAAGTTCGCGAGCAAAATCATACCGCAAAATTTCTACTATATCGCCCGCGTTTTCAATCAGGGCAGCTCCCTGCTTGATAAGACGATGACATCCGGTGAATGTAGGTTGGCCAATGGGTCCGGGCAAAGCAAAAACATCGCGCCCCTGCTCCCCAGCAAGGCGCGCCGTGATCAGACTACCGCTATTATGGGCAGCTTCGGCGACGAGAACGCCCAGAGACAAGCCACTGATGATCCTGTTTCGATAGGGGAAATTCCTCGGAATAGGGTTGGTTCCTGGACCATATTCAGTAACAACCAACCCACTTCGCTCCAACTTTTTGCGCACTTCACTATTTCTGGGAGGATAATTGATATCCAACCCGCAACCAAGCACGGCAATGGAACTTCCGATTTCCCGAAGACCACCAATATGAGCCTGGCTATCAATGCCAAGGGCAAGCCCGGAAACAACGGTTATGCCAATTTTGGACAACTCAAGGCTGATTCGCCCCGCCGCCTCTAGCCCTAAAGGGGTGCACTCTCGCGCTCCGACAACGGCAACACCGGGGTTCTTGAGAAGAGAAATATCACCAGAGTAATAAAGCAATAGCGGAGGTTCATGAATTTCTCGAAGCTGGTCGGGATACCGAGGGTCATACCAGGTAAGAACCTGCATTCCGGCCTGCATGGCCGATTTATACTCAGCCTCGCCCTTTTCCCGCCATGCTCCATCCTGGCATCGTCTGGACAAAGTCTGGCCGGTCAACTCGAAGCGCGGCCAGGACGCAGCATCCTGCACCACATCATAAGCACTGTCATAATGCGCCAAGATAGCTGCAAGCTTAGTTTTTGAAAGCTTGGGAGTATGCTTGAGGGCAAGACAAGCAAAGAATTCTTTATTGAGGTCCATAGAGTGCTTCTTTTCAGAAAAAAAAGCCGGAATCCACAGCTTCGTGTGAGACTCCGGCCTAAAATGACTCTGTTATCCAGCGACTAACCACCCAGACGGCTCAACTCCTTGCGAGCCAACTTGGCTGCATCAGATTTCGGAAAATCTTCTACCAGGGCACGAAGGTAAAAAATTGCATTGTCCGGATCAGCGACCTTCTCATAGGACATGCCTATCTTGAGCAGGGCCGAAGCGGACTTGTCGTGCTTGGGGAAACGACCAGTGACTTCCTTGAAAGTCAGGATGGCCTGAGTAAAATCTTTTTGGGAGTAATAGGTCTCACCCTTCCAATACAATGCGTTGGGGACCAGATCATCCTTGGCGTATTTCTTGAGGAATTCATCAAATGCACCACGCGCCCCTTCAAAATCCTCAGCACGATATTTGGCAAGACCTTTATTATACATGGACTGTGAACTGGAAACCGTCTTTTTAGGCTTTGCCGTCTTCTTGGCAGTCTGAGTCGCGGGGCGCTCAATCACCTTGGGTTCTGGAATGACAGTAACCGGGCCTGGCACTTCTGCCCAAGGCTTGTCTTCGCCGCTTTGGGCCATCGGGGCCTTGGCCTGAGGCTTCTGGCCTTCCACCCAACCCTCTTCTTCTGGCTTCAGGTCTGTCACCCAGCCCTTATCAATCGGTGCTTCTTCGGACGAAACTCCCGGAGCATCCATGACAGTCTGCCCGCTCTTCAAAGCTGCGACCTGTTCCTCAAGTGCCTTTAGACGGTTATCAGAGGCCTCTTCGCTCTGGGCAATCTTATCCTCTTGTTTACGCTCATTTTCACGAAAATTTAGAAAACTCTCCTCAAGGCTTTTGACACGCCACTCCATACTGGCCGAAGTGGTAGCTGTATCCTGCTTGGCGGCAGTACAGGCAACAACTGGCAGGCAGAGTACTACGAGCAAAACGAGCTTCAGGTATTTCATTAAGGAATTCTCCAAGTTCTCACGTTCAAGCGTTTAATAGGAAATAGGCGATGCAGGGATTTTTTGCAAGGAATCGATGCGTTTCATGTTAAATTCATACCAAAGCCACAACTTGCGTGACGCACGTTTTTCAGGCAAAAAGACCCGCACACATGTTATCATGCGTATCGCACAAAAATATCGGAGTATCGACGGTTATGAATATGAACGAGACATTGACACTTGCCGCACTCATGCTGGCCCCAGCCCTCTTCAGCTTGCTAGGAATGGGCGCCTTCGGCAGCCCGATTGTCGCTGTACTCGGCGAACTGGCCGCCAAAGCCAAAGCCCGGGTATTTTACGATAAATATGGCCAGCAGACAGCATCAATGGGCCTGATCCTGTTGCTCATTCTGCTTACAATATATGGAGCTGCCATCGGCATCGCCCTGGTCAAGTTCCCCCAACTAATCCAGACATTTCTCACCCCGACTTCCCCCATCTTCAGCGCATTCATTGCCCTTGGAGTATTCATAGTATTAGGCTTGCCGTATTTCCTTACCTGGAAAAAAATGCGCAACTCCAAAGGAATGCACATTGCCATGGGCGTCGGGGCATCCATCGCGGCATTAACCGGTATATCCATAGCAGTTCCGGCCAAGCTCGCCATAGGCATGTCGACTGAAGCTGCTCAATCCGAAGCAGCCCTGTCAGCCATGGCCATGGCCCTTCCCCTGGCCGCCATGTACTCTATTCTCATCATTTCAGCTGCCGCCGCACTAAGCAGCACTTATCTGGTCATCAGGCGCAACAAGGATGATTTTGGCCGTGACTACTACAACTTCGCCCTCAAACTGGCCGCCAGATGGGCAGCCATCCCAATGATCGGCTTCCTGGGATGCCAAGGCTGGCTTCTGTTGGTGCTGCCTGAAAGCATCAAGACCATAACGCTCAGCACTCCGCTGGGAATAGTCTGGGGGGTTGCTGTCGCTCTTGGCGCAATCTGCACAGTGATCTGGATTCTGATTGCCAGAAGTAAAGCCCCTCTTCAACTCAAGGGCCTGACCTTCCTGGCGCTGGGCCTGTTCTGGCTCATGCACACCATGAACGCCACACTGTTCATGAACTTCATGTCCATGTTTTAGCAGGCATTCAATACAATAAAAAAAGGCCGGGAAGAATACTCTTCCCGGCCTTTTCATTTAGCGTCTGTTCTATTGTCCGCTTGGCAATGCTCCGCCAACGGTCAATGGTTCCTGCTTTTTCCCAAGTTGGGTGGATATGCTGTAAATCTCATGCGGGTCAAGAATCAGGACAACGGAACCGTCACCCATGATAGTTGCACCAGACAATCCTTTCAGATTGAAATTGTTGAGGTATTGACCGAGCGGTTTGATGACGATCTCCTGCCTTTCCAGCAGACGATCAACAACAAGACCGAGACGACGTTCATTGTTCTGAATTACAACCATGGGCAGAACCTCACGTTCATCCATGGTCTGCTTCAGACCAAGCAACTCAGCAAGTTCCACAACACCCAGAACTTCGCCACGCAAAGTGACAGCCTTCCGGTTATTGACGTTGGACAACTTCTCGGTTTCGATCTTGGTTGTCTCTGAAACGGCATCCAGCGGAATAGCGAAATAATCGCCTGCCACCTGAATCATAAGGGCATCAATGATCGCCAGAGTCAATGGCAGGGTCAAGGTCAGCTTGGTGCCCTTCCCGATCTCGGACTGAGTATTCACGCTACCTTTGAGATTTTTAATATTGGTCTTGACCACGTCCATGCCGACACCACGCCCAGAGATATCCGTGACCTTTTCAGCAGAAGAAAATCCAGGAGCGAAGATGAGATCAAGCGCTTCCATATCATCCATGACATTGGCTTCTTCCTGAGTGATGACACCTTTGCGGATGGCAACCTGCTTGAGCTTTTCAGGATCTATGCCGCGCCCGTCATCTTCAACCTCAATGGCAACGGAATTGCCCTTGTGATAGGCACGAAGCCAGACATGTCCTTTTGGCTTTTTACCAGCCTGGACACGTTCCTGTTCATCCTCCAGACCATGATCGACTGCGTTACGAACAAGGTGAACCAACGGATCGCCGATCTCCTCGACAACGCTCTTGTCGAATTCAGTGTCTTCGCCTTCCATGATCAGCTCCACCTGCTTACCGCTCTTGCGGCTAAGATCGCGCACAAGGCGCGGGAAGCGCGAGAAGACTGTCTGGACAGGCACCATACGGACCTTCATGATGGTATCCTGAAGATCATCCGAGATGCGGGCCATGGCGTAGGTAGTCTCTGTGAGTTGCTGGGCAACCACATGGACTTCCTCACTCCCTTCTTCCAGGGCGCGGGCGAGCATGGCGTAACGGTTTCGGTTGATAATCAACTCGCCGATAACATTCATCAGGTGATCAAGCTTGTGATGATCAACGCGGATGGTGCTCGATGCCTTGGGCTTGGCCGGTGCTTGAGCTCCAGCGCCCTCACTCTTACTGACGGCATTTGACATAGGCGTTTTGGCCGCCGGAGAGGCGGGCTTTGGTGCAGGTTGCGGAGCAGGCGCAGGCGCCGGTTCCGGGGCAGAAACAACAGGATCAGCTACTGGTTCAGGGGCAGACACTGGCTCAGGAGCAGGTGCTGGCACTGGCTCAGGAGTAGGCTCTGGCTCAGGAGCAGGTGCTGGTGCGGACTCGGCATCCAAAATCGGCTCAGTAGCAGCAGCCGGATCAGGGATCTCCATATTCTCAGTAGGATCTGGAACCGGTCTTCCAGTCATCTCCTCCATGACCTTGAGAAGCTTCTCTTTTAATATGTCAAATTCCTGATCCAGGATATCCAACATCATAGCGAAATCCATATCACTAGTACGTCCCGCGTCCACAAGGTCCACAGTACGCCCGGAATATTCCTTGATCTCGTCCAGCCCCATGTAGCCAGCAGAATTCTGGATGGTCTGGAAAATACGGAACAATCCGTCAATAATATCTTTCTGGTTAGCATCCTTGTGCAACATGCCCAAAGCAACCGCAGCCCCTTGAAGCTGCTGATCAATGGTCTGAACGAAAAGTGAAACGTCTTCTGGATCATAATCGCTGTCCAGAGTGGCTTCGCTTTCTGCGGGGGGCGCGGCTTCCGGCGCAGCTACCTCAAGCGCGGCAGTCGGAGCGGATTTCCCGTTAGGAACAGCACCCTGCACACCTGAAAGATCACCGTCCTCGGTAACCTTTTGAAGAATCTGCGCCAAAACACTGGTATCGACGGGTGTAACCTTGTTGGTCTCAACATCCACCTTGGCAACCAGTTCCTCAATGAGGTCAACTGCGGAAAGTAAAAGATCTATCAATCCCTGGCTTGAGGCTATCTCGCCTTTACGCACCTTGTTAAGCAGCGTTTCAGCCTCATGGGTCAGAGAATTGAGTTCCTTGAAACCGATAATCCCACTATTGCCCTTCAGGTTATGGAAATACCTGAAAGTATCATTAATCATCTCATCACTGCCGTCAGGCTCGCCTTCGAGGGCCAACAGACAACGGTTGAGATTTTCTACAATCTCCTGAGCTTCTTCGAGGAAGTCGGCGAGGTGTCCCTCACCAACTGTCGTCAGAATATACGGGGTATCGTTAAAATCAGGATCGGGTTTCGGCTGAAATGATGCAGTCATGGCAATATTCCCGGAATCCTCCGCTTTAGTGGCGGGTTCGGGTTCGGTAACAACAGGTTCTGGTGCAGGCGCTGGCTCGGTGGCAACAGGCTCTGGAGTCGATTCAGGAGCAGGTGCAGGCGCAGGCTCTGGAGCAGGTTCAGGAGCGGATGCCGCGTCGGCAGCCGGAGCAGGCGCACTATCTTCAAGTTCTCCAGCAAGGGCCGCTTCGATCTGGGCGATGATTGGACTCGTATCGACATCACCTTCGACACCACTGGTCTCTAAATTATCAACGATGGTACGCAAAGCATCCGTGGCGGAAAGGATCAGGTCCATAATGGTCCCGGTCACTTTCATGGACCCCTGGCGCAACTCATCCAAGATATTCTCAGCTTTATGAGCCAACCCATTGATCTTGTTCAACCCGAGAAAACCAGACGCCCCCTTCAAAGAGTGCATGGGCCGGAATATCTCGTTCAAAAGTCCGAGGTTCTCAGGACTTTTCTCGAGCTCAAGCAAGTTCGGCTCGATTGTTTCCAAGTGTTCTTTAGCTTCAATAAAAAAGTCGGCTAAAATTTCTGGGTCGAGAAATTCTTGGCTCATCGAGTTTCCTCTGACGGCTTGAGATGGAATACGCGGTTTACCCGCTCCATCCTTGCCGCTGAATTAGAATCAATACATCGGTAATTACTATACATGCTCAGTATTATCCAAGCAACATCTTAACATTTCTCACGAGCTTTTCCGGTTGCGCAGGCTTAACCATATACAGGTTAGCGCCAACAGTCAGACCGGTTTGAATATCCTTGTCCTGGCCTTCTGTGGACAAAACCACAATGGGAATATCCTTATAGGCATCCTGTTCACGGACAGTTTTTATAAACGTCAGGCCATCCATACGTGGCATATTGACATCTGAAACGATCAGATCAACCTCTGTGGCACTGTATAGTTTTTCCAAACCGTCCAGACCATCCTCGGCAGTGGTCACCTTGAAACCTTCTTTTTTCATAATGAAGGCGACAAGATTACGCACAGTCTTAGAATCGTCCACAATCAGAATATGTTTAGGCATGATTCCCCCTTAAGCCACTAACACGGTGGGCACCAATTTATCAAATTCACTTGAACGTGGAATCGTTTGCAACTTTTCATCAGACAATTCATCGTCACGTCCCATCACTAATCATAATTAATTTATGCACTTCAACACAACAAAAACAACCGCCAACTATTCTTCTTTCTTATAAATAATTGCACCCGGGAAATGAATCGGCTTAAAGGCACGCGTAATATTATGCAGCGACTCTGAATGTCCGATCACCAAATACCCGCCCGGGAGAAGGTTATCATAGTAGGAACTGATAACTTGTTTTTTCATGGCATCATCAAAGTAGATGATAACATTTCTGCAAAAAACAACCTGCGAACGCTCTACGCGCTTGACCTGAATCCTATCTTTCAGGTTGATCTGCCCGTAGCTCACCAGTTTTTTTACTTCCGGCTTGATCTTGTTAACTCCGTCATCCATATCAAAGTACCGTTGAGCAACCTCTTGAGGAGTGCTGCGCAGCGTGTAATCGTTATAGATGCCTTTGCGAGCCGACTCGAGAACACGTTCTGACAAGTCATTGGCAGTAATCTTGATATCCCAGTTCGGAATCTGAGCCTTGAGCATTTCATGGATAATCATTGCAATCGTGTATGGCTCTTCACCTGTAGAACAGCCAGCAGACCAGATACGAAGTTTCTTGCCCGTCTTGCGGCAATCCTTCAGAACTTCATCCAGAACCTTCTCCTGAAAAACTTGTAACTGAGGAGGATTGCGATAGAAACTAGTCTCGTTAGTCGTAATGACCTCAAACAGCTTCTTCATCTCTGAAGCTTTGCCAACATCAAACCGCAAGAAATTGTAGTACTCATCAAAATTCTTGAGATTAAGCTTCTTCAGCCTGTTCCCCAATCGATTTTCCAACAAATACTTACGGTTATCAGCTATATATATACCGCATTGAGCGTAAATGAAATCCCGCAGGTTGACGAACTCCTGATCTTTGATCTTGAGTTCCTTGCCAAGGGATATGCTCTTTGAAAAGAGTGAAGACATTGGTTCAGTCTACTCCTGGGATTCCTGTATCTTTGCAATGGCGACTTCAGCAGCACTCACCAATTCGTACTCATCACTATTGGTGATTTCGAGCAAAGCCCTGAAAGCGGAAGTTCCACCGATATTACCAAGGGCTTCAATAGCCTTCATGACAACAAATCGGTTCGGGTTCTCCAGCATCTCAATCATATTAGGCGCAGCCACCGAGGTCTTATGCTCGCCAAGAGCGTCCATGGCGCGAATCTTTACCCAATCATCCTCGTCTTCCAGGGCTTCGATCAGGTACGGAACCAAATCGTCGGCAAAACACTGCCCCATAATTTCTATGACTGTCAGCCTGACTTCCTTGCTCTCGTCACTCAGCTTGGAAAGGACCAACGGACGCCATTCATCACTTACTTCACATACTGAAGCAAACGCCTCAACGGCCACCTTGCGAATGTCAGGGACCTCATCTTCAAGGGCCTGCTTCAGAATATTAATATTTTCCAAGGGGCCCATTTTGCCCACGGCATAAGTGGACATAAGCCGATGGACAGGTTCCTCGCTAGCAAACATTTCTTCAAAGCGACTCTGAACCTCAGGACCGCTAATGGCGATACAGGCCTCCAAAGCAGCTTCCTTGACATCGTCGTATTGATGGTCCAGCAACGGGAAGATTCTGGCGGCCACTTCCTCTAATTTGAGTTCCTCACCCAGCAGGTAGACTGCACTCTTCAGGACAGTACCATCAGTGTGTTCGTCCAGAATTTTGATGAAAAAGTCCTTGGCCAATTCTCCACCACTGGCAGCGGCCACACTGACTATCTGCCTCTGGATAGGCAAACTGACCTTCCAGAAAGCATCCATGAGCACATTACAGACTTCATGTTCACTAGTGCAGGATTCTGGAGATATCTGCGAAAGAGCCTGGACCGACACCCTGGCGATCTCCTGTTCATCTCCAAGAAGACCTACCTTGAGAGCCTCGGTCATACCAATCTCGGCCAAAAAACCGACGATAAGACCCAGGCGATCCTGATCTCGATCCTGATCAAGGGCGCTGGCAATATCTAAAAAACCTTGAGAAGCTTTTTCACCACCGACATATGCGAGTCCTTGAATGGCAGCATCCTGGATTTCAACATCCTCATCCTTGAGCGCGACCAACAAATACTGCCTGAAACGCTCACGTTCTTCGACGCTAAGTAAGGTCAAAGACTTGCCGCCGAGTATTTTTACAACGGCTTTGACGATTTTATTACGTAGTGCAGTCGGAGATTCGTCCATGCGCTTGAGAAGCATGGTTACGGCCTTGACGTTGCCCATTTCACCCAGAGAGTCGATGATCATGGATGCTACGAGATCGGAAGCGGTGTCCAGGGCCTTGACCAAAGCATCGACAGAACTGGCGTGACCAATTTTAGTCAACGCCTCAATGACAGAATATTGTACCCACTCCTCGTCTGCGATAGCCTTATTCAAACAGGGAGCAGCTTCACTCATACCAAGTTCACCCAAACTGACAGCCGCCTGATAGCGGACGTTCACCTCTGGGTCCTTCAACAGAGCATCGCACAGAGGCTCGATCGCCAGAACGTTGTCGGTAGACCCAAGTATATCGGAAACAAAGATACGGATATCCGCGTCTTCATCATGAATCAGCGTAATAAGTGCTGTCAGGTCTTGATTTCCCACTTCGCGAAGAATGTCCATGGACAGGTTACGTACGGGAGCGTCGTCAAACCGCAGAAGCGGCAAAACCGCCTGCACAGTCTCTCTGCCGCCGATTTTACGCAAAGAACTATCCGCAGCCTCCTGGATACCCAGGTGATTGGTCTGCAACAATTCAGCAAGCATAGGAACCGCTTCGACGCAGTTGTCCTCGCCTGCGCGAAACGCGCCTTCACGAACTATTTCTTTATCATCGCTCTTAAGAAGCGCCAGATATTCTGTGCAATCCGCCATGTGCTCAGGCCTCCCCACAAGGTTTATTTGGGGTTCATTCCACCTAGGTTACTTATACAAGTTGGCAAGAATGGATTCAGCTAAATCGTCAAGATCGACAATCTCATCAGCCAGCTTGTCGTCAACAATTGCCTTTGGCATACCGTAGACGACACACGTCGAATCGCTCTGAGCCAATGCACGCCCACCCTTGCCTTTTAAATCTCTCACACCTTCACAACCGTCATTCCCCATGCCGGTCAGGATGACACCAAGCCCTCGTTTACCAACAGCTTTAGCCACGGAACTGATAAGTACGTTGGCAGAAGGTTTATATAAAGCATCAGCAGGCTCTTCGGTTACGACCACATCCACCCTGCTAACTTTTTGATCAAGGACGACATGTTTCCCACCGGGAGCAACAAAGGCATGACCAGCTTTCAGGATATCACCAGGCTCAGCTTCCTTGACGGATATCTTGCTGACACTGTCCAGTCGCTTGGCAAAAGGCCCGGTAAATGCCGCAGGCATATGCTGAGCAATAATTATACTAGCCGGGAAATCGGCCGGGAGTGACGACAGAATTTTCTGAACAACAGGCGGACCACCAGTGGAAACACCAATGGCAACGACATCGCGTATAGGCCTGCCACTAGGAGCCACAAAAGCTTTGCGAGGAGTTGCAGACTTGCGCGGGGCAGCGGCTCTAGCCGTGACATGGCGCATTTTCCGTGCGGCCACGGTCTTGACACGAGCAATGAGGTCTTTCTCGATCTTAACGATATCAAGAGACACCTTGGACAACTGTTTGGGAATGAAATCCACAGCGCCGAGTTCCAGAGCCTTCAAAGTGGACTCTGCTCCTTCAGTGGTCAGAGAACTGACCATGAGTACGGGCCTGGGAGATTCCATCATGATATGACGAAGTGCGGTCAAACCGTCCATCTTCGGCATCTCGATGTCCATCGTGACAACATCAGGATTAAGCTTGCGAACCATGTCCAGGCCTTCCTGTCCATCGCGCGCAGTGCCTATTACCTTTATTCCCGCATCCTTATCGAGCATCGTGCTGATGGCTTTCCGCATGAAAGCAGAATCATCCACGACAAGAACTTTGATCACTTATCCGTCTCCTTTATACACAATCGCAACAACTATCTTTACAAATTCCCCGAAAAAACCACTTGGTGAACGGACATCTAAAATAACCCTTACACAACTTCTAACCATGAGGGAATTATTTATTAAATCATTCAAAGCCAGATGTTAAGCGGAATTAAATCCTTTGTCCATAACCTTGGTCGAAAGATACACTTTTGCCTTGCCTTTTCAATACCTGTGAGCTAGACACCTTTCTCACGCAAACGGGATGTGGCTCAGTCTGGTAGAGCGCTGCGTTCGGGACGCAGAGACCGGAGGTTCAAATCCTCTCATCCCGACCAGATAAAACAGGCACTTACGAATCTTTTCGTAAGTGCCTTTTTTCTTGGTCACATATTTTGACCTGCCCCCGAAAGCTGGCCCACATCAAATGTTAATAGTATGTCATGAAGAAGGCAGGTCAACTGCCTTTCTTTTCTGCAATATCCTGGCTAGCTACGATAGCGGGAGGAACTGACCGTCATTCTCCCCAACCTCGCGGGCTATGAGTTCGTTGAGTAGGGAGTTCATCCGCAGGATGAGCGACTTGTTCTGCGTCGGATACAAAGCCAGGTTCGTTCGTTCCTCGGGATCGCTTTGCAGATCAAAAAGCTCTAGGTCGTTCCAGGCCAAAATGTCCTCCAGGGTCTGCGGTGTGTTGAACTTACTCGGTGCGTAGTAACGCGCGAACTTGTACCTCCCATCAAAGGCCATGGCGACGAAGCCCCGCTTCGTGAGGTCGGGGTTGTAGCCAGAAATGTCTGAGGGCGTCATGGCGAAAGTATCTCCGCCCCCCTTTCCGAATGCCTCAAAGACGCTCTTGAAGAAACCCGCATCCACGGTGGAAAGCCCTACATAGTTGAAGAGGGTGCCAGGGCGCACCGCGTCGACTTCAGCACTTGACGGGTCGGCCAGAACGATGGAGAAGTCCCGACCCGGCAGGCCCTTGGTGACGTCGGCCATAGCCTCCTGTGGGGCGCCGGTCAGCCCCACAAGCGTTGGTACCAAATCGATGTGGCTTGTTAGCGCACGGGTGGTTTGCCCCCCCTCCACGTCAGGATGGACCACGATCATTGGCACGTGGACGTTCTGCTCGTAGGAAACCGGCCCCTTGTTCCGGAGCCCGCCGTGCGCGCCACCAATCTCCCCGTGGTCGGCGGTGAAGACCACCACAGTATCCTTCCACAGGTCGAGGGCATCCAGCGTGTCCAGCACCTTGCCGAGGTGTTGGTCGGCCTCACGGAGGAGGTTCAGGTAGAAATTGTTATAGGAGCGCCACATGTCCCGCCGCTCAGCCGGTATCTCCCCCATGACGCTGGCGGTCCCTTGGTAGAACTCCCAGTGAGTTTCCGGGCGCCCTGTCGCTCTGAGCGGCTCATCAAGCGTGCTCCACATCGGGAAATCCCACTCCTTGCGGTAGTGGAGGTCGTCGGGGATATCCGCGATCGACTCCGGGCTCAAGCCCTTCTGCACAGACTCGCCGGGTGGGTTAACGTCGGAGAAGAAAATGTCGTGCGGGTTAATGAAGGAAAGCGTGAGAAACCACGGTTCATCCGCATCTCGCAGGTTCTGAGCGTTCGTGCGCAACC
>Ga0070729_10001471_pt1 | contig 35898 bp, 31 predicted proteins | sample tdDd472_FD_66725 | JGI IMG/M metagenome (GOLD analysis project Ga0070729, IMG submission 66725) | Marine sediment microbial communities from the Atlantic coast under amendment with organic carbon and nitrate - tdDd47.2 | ecosystem: Environmental > Aquatic > Marine > Coastal > Sediment | place...
AAATCAGATTGGAATACATATAATGATGAACGTATTATGGATACATGTTCATATTGTGGAGATGAATTTGATAAATTAAATATGGTATATTATGCTATAAATAAGGATTATGATATAATTAATTTAGCCGTTAATCCTTTACCTCATGAGCATATAGAAATTCCTGAAGGTTACAAGAAGAGATATGAGATGGTGTGTGATCATTGTTTAAAAACAGAATATAATAAGTGAAAGATATATCAGAATTTAAAGTAGGAGAGATAGCAACAAGTTTTATGTCTAAAACACCTTACGAAGTAATGAAATTTAATTGGATTATAAAGCGTAATAAACATATTGTGGAATCCAGTACATGTACTAATTTAGAAACAGGAAAAGAAGTAATAATAACCTGGAATAAGAATAAGAATTTCGTTTAATTTTAGTGTTCATAATTGTTTAGTTTTAGTTAGAAGAGTTACGTAAAAAAATACGTAGCTCTTTTTTTATTACCTTTGTGTCAAAACTATAAGACATGAGAATCCGAGATTTAGACTTATCTGGTTTGAAATATAACCCAGGAGATAAGAAATCAATTAAAAAACTTCAAGAAGACCACCATCCACATTTCGAATTTACGTGGTATGAGAACGATAAATTAGTTCCATATCACGAAGCTATACTTAGATATATTATACTCGTTTATGATCAAAATAGCCCTCTCTGGAAAAGTGAGAAAGATCATAATGAGAAAAAAGTTAAGGCTATGTTAATGGCTGAGATGGAGATAGACGAGGATGGTAAGTTCGATCAACCATTACGTGAATCACTTCTTTACGGGTCAGATCAAGGTATAGCAAGAATGATAGCTAAATACGTATATCTATTTAACAATATAGATTATGCAGAACTTGTAGGTATGATAGAGATTAACTTCCAAATCCTACGAGACATTATGAATGCTAAGAAAGTTAAGGATACTCATAAGCAATTAGAACAAACTTCAGATAGAATAAGAGAACTTACTAAACGGGTATTTGGTGGAGAAGAAACTAAAGATATCAAAGAGAAGTTATATGAGCAATTAAACATGAGTAGGCTTAGTTTTAGACCTGAAGCTATGGCTAAACAGTTTAGTAGTGGTGCAGGTAAGGAGATGTTTGCTAAAGATCTTTATAAAAATAGGAGAAAGAAAAAGGATGAATAAACTTGAAGCTTTACGTATATACAAGAAAGTTCCAGGGCACATCCTTAAGGAATATAGAGATGCTGATAAGTACCAATGGTATAATATGGGAGATGCAGACTTACATCCTATACGCACAGAACTACCAGAACCTCCAGATTGGGATAAGATAGAGAATTTCGGACTTCCTGCACACAGGCAGGTGTTTCAATATGAAGAGTTGCCTCAGACATTAGATCATTTAGTTAAGCAAGTTAAGAATCAAATAAAGAGAGATAGAACGTTAACGTCAGATCAGAAGAGAGCTGATGCTTTCTACGATATTATATGGGATAAGCTCGAGAATAATCTTATTTATAAAAAGATATTAGATTGGATCTCAGAGCAATGGTATTATAGAATGAATGGTAAGTGGGTGTTTATTAATGGAAAACCAACTTATATTCCAAAGAATCATTGGTTTTATTTAAATTATTGGGCTTTAGAGCAGGTAGATAAACCTGAGTATAGAGAAAGAGATAGAGAATGGTTTTATGCTATGCAATATTTTAAAGAATATACTAAAGTCCCTAAAATGGATTTTGATAGTAATTTATTCTATAATGATGATGGTAGCATCGTAGAGGAAGATGTTGAGCATAGGACTATAGAGGGAGTGATTGTTGCTAAGGGTAGACGTAAAGGTGATACATCAAAAGCTACATGTGATATATTCTGTGATACTACTTTAATGGTTGATGCTAATTGTGGTATTCAAGGGGATAAAGAAGATACAGGAAAGCAAGTATTTCATGAGAAGTTAATGTATGCATATAGGAGACTTCCTTTTTTCTGGCAACCGAGAAGAGATTATAATGTACAAAGTGAATTATTATTTGAATCAAAAGATATAGATGAATCATTAAATAGTAAGATAGATTATGCATCAGCAAGTCCAACAGCATATGATGGTCGTAAACTATATAGATACTATGCTGATGAACCTGGAAAGATAGAAAAGTATTCAGTAGATGAGAGACATAATATTGTAAGACTATGTTTAAGGTTAGGTACAAGACTTATAGGATTTTCATTATATACTACTACAGTAAATGATATGAGTTCAGATTCAGGTAAGAATTTTGAAGCATTATGTAGAGATAGTTTTTATGAGCAACGAACTGAATCGGGAACTACGAAAAGTGGAATGATATTTATTCACTTTCCTGCTGATCATGGTCATGAAGGTTTTGTTGGTAAATATGGGGAATCTGTAAGTGAAAGACCTACAGAAGAACAATTGAAATATGTTGAGAAGCGTAAAAATCGTAAAGGCGAATATATTGGTGCAAGAGAATCTATTCTTATAGAGAGGGAGGCATATAGAGAAGCAGGGCAGCATGATAAAGTATCACAAGCGAAAAGATTAAATCCTTTAAGCTTTGCTGAGTCATTTAGTCCACCAGCTAATAATGTCTATTTTGATATGGATATCTTAGAGCAACGTATTACGGAACTTAAGAGAGATCGTAAAGCAACAATTAGAGGTAATTTCATAGGTAATCCAGAGGAAACTGTAACATTTATTCCTGATAACGATGGAAGATTTATTGTTAGTAAGTTGTTACCACAAGGAGGGGCTTGTAGGAAAATGTATGATGGAGGTGAGTGGTATCCACAAGATACGAGCACATATGTATCTTCGAGCGATGCCTATCGTTTGGAACATGCTAATTCTAAGCAAGGTATATCTCTTGGAGCAGGAGCAGTAAAGGAAAGGTTTAATTCAGTTATTGACACGCAAGATGTATTACCTGAGAATTACCAAACTGGTAACTTTGTGTGTACATATTTGTATAGGCCTGATAGTTTAGATAGTTATTGTAAAGATATGCTTAGGATGTCAATCTACTTTAACGCCCTTCACTTTCCTGAGTCGAATGTAAATCATGTTGCTGAATATTTTATTAAACGGGGTTTTGGTGGTTATCTAATGTATTCTACTAATCCAGAAGACGGAAGACCTAAAAACAATGCAGGATTTCATATGACTATTGAAGTTAAACAGAGGATGTTTAATAAACATGCAGATTACATTAAGCTTTTCGGAAAAAGAGAAAAACACATAGATTATCTATATCAATGTAGTGAAATAAGAGACTTAAAAGATACAACAACAAAAGACTTATTTGTTGCTACAGGAGGGTGCTTATTAGCTGAAGAAAGTCAGTATAGTGAGTATTTAACAGATAAAGGAGATACGATTGATATAGGTGGAGCAGTATGGTGAAAATGAGTGCATTTTATTTTACTATCTTTGCTTCATAAAATTATTTGCAAATGGTTTATAGAGACACAAAGTATACGAGCGAAGGATATGCTTCATTCCCTTCTACGAATATAGATCCTAAGTTAAAAAAACAACCTAAATATTGCCAAGATTGGGCAGAAGCGATATATTCGATGCATATTCGCAATAGGTCTGGTATAGCTTATAATGATTTATACCAATGGGAACGCCAACGAACTTACGGAAAAGGACTTCAAGACAAAGATCAATACAAAGCTATAGTCAATACAGAAGACATAGAAACAGACCCTACATTTACGGGTACAGATGGAGTAACACGTAGCACTTTAGAAGAGAGACGTAAAGGATGGAAGAATATAAATGATCAGATAGTGTCTGTGATGCCAAAGATAAAAGATGTATTTCATGGTATCTTTGACAAGCAAGACTTCGAAATAGATACAGATACGATAGATCAGAATAGTGGAGCAACAAAAGACAGAGTTAAGTATGGATTATTAGCACAAACATTATTCGCTAAAGAATATGCAAGATTACGTGCATTAGGAAACATTCCAGAGGAGCAGAAAGAATTTGTTCCAAGAAATGTTACTGATTTAGAAATGTATGAGACAGCAGGAGGCTTTAAGCTTAATTTAGCTAAAGAGATGGAGAAGCTAATAAAACATACATTTGAAATAAGTGATTGGGATGTTAAGTTAAAACGTAAGCTTATAGATGATGTATTAGATATAGGATATATTGCCGTAAGGGAGATGTATGATAAAGAAACTAATAAAGCAGTTTTAAAATATGCTGATCCTGCACGAATGTCTATTCAATATTCTTATGAAGATGACTATGAAGATCCTGATTGGGCAGGTTATTATACTACATATACCATTAGCCAATTAGAGAATGAAGGTTTCGATAGAGGTGAGCTTGAAACATTAGCTTATGATTATTCAGGTAAGTTAGAGAATCCAAGTACAGATATGTGGTATAGATATAAAGAACCTAATTCTTTAGGTGGATATTATTATGACTTTTATAGAGTGCCTGTATATGAATGTGAATGGATAGATAGTGATACTGAAAGATATTTGAAGTGGAAGAGTGGTCAAGGTAAGGACAGAATGAAGAAAGTACCTTACGAGACTGATCCAAAGAAATTCAAGAAAAAAGAAGTAACAAATCATAATACAAGAATAGTTTATAAATGTAAGTGGATTATAGGAACAGATAAAGTATTTGATTACGGAATAGCAAATGATCAGATAAGACCACTTCCAAGTAAGCCAGTATTATCATATAGGGTAGTAAAAGTAACTTCTAATCCTATTACACGAAGATTAATTCCTATTTTAGATAAGATGCAATTAGCATGGTTAAGGTATCAAAATTCTTTAATCATGAGTGCAAGTGGTGGATGGGCTATTAATGTGAGATTGTTAAATAACATTACTATGGGTGGTCAAAAGTTGACATTCAAAGATGTATTTAGAATCTTACGTAACAATGCTATGTTGTTCTATTCTGATACGCCTAAGCATGGAAGATATGAAGGAGGAGCAGTAAATCCTATTACACCATTACCATCTATGTTGAAGGATGAGATAGCAAGTGCTATCCAGGAATTTGAATATAGTATTAAGCAAGTAGAACATCTGACAGGATTAACTCCAGTAGCTTTAGGTGGTACTCCAGAGGAGAGGGCAGGTAAGGCGACAACAGAAATGTCTTTTGCGGCAACGCAGAATGTTATGAGGCCTATAGCAAGTAATATCATGACATTAAAAGAACGTGCAGCACAGTCAGTTATGTTACACATGCAAATGCTTATAAGAAATAATAATAAATCATTTGAGGCATATAGTGATGTTATAGGAGAGATGGGTGTCTCTACTATTAAGTCAGCAATACATTCTGGCGCACGTTATGGAATTAAGTTAAGAGCTAAACCTTCAGAACAAGATTGGGCTGAGATTAATGCATTGCTACAAGAAGCTATAGCTTTAGGTAGGGATGGTGTTAAATCATTAGATATTGATGATGCATTACTTATTTACGAACAGCGTGATTCGGGTATGAATTTATCTGAATTAAGATTACAATTATCATATAAGATAAGACAGGCTAAAGCACAACGTCAGCAAGAAGCTTTACAAACTCAGAAGGTGCAAAATGATGGGGCAATAGCTAAAGATAATAATAAGGCTCAAAAAGATATGCAGATTAGACAATTTGATGCAAATGCAGAAGTTGGTAAAATTAATGTGGAGCATTCTAATAAAATGAAGGAAGAAAAATTTAAGGCTAATGTAGATTTTAAAGAACTTGTTATGAAATTTGCTCATGAAGAACGGATGCAAGAAAATGAAATAAAAAATGAAAAAACAAAAAGTTTGCAATAAGTGTGGAGAGCTTAAAGATGTAGGTGAGTTTCGTACGATAAAAAATAAACGAAAAGACAATTCTGTTTCTTTGTCTGAAAGAGGAGAATGTATGAATTGCGAAAAAATTTTCAAAAAGGAATATAGAACAAATAATACTAAAAAGATAAGTGATTACAATAAGCAGTGGTATGAAAAGAATAAAGAACATCGTAATGAATATAATAGGATATGGTATGATGAAAATAAAGATCATAAGAAGCAATATAATAAAGAATATTATAATAATAATATAGATAGAGAAAAGGAAAGGTCAAAGAAATATAATGAAGAACATCGTGAAGAAAGAAAAATTAAATATAAAGAGTGGGCTTCTAATAATAGAGAATGGATAAATAATTACTGTAGAAATAAAAAGAAAACAGATTATATATTTTATTTATCATGTAGAATCAGAAATAATATTAGAGTTGCATTAAAAAGGATGAATTTTTGTAAAGGAATGCTTACAGAAGATATACTTGGGTGTTCTATTGAATTTTTTAGAGAATATATAGAATCAAAGTTTGCTAAAGATATGACATGGGAGATTTTTAACACAGGAATTATTCATTTAGATCATATCATACCTCTATCTCTTGCAGATACAGTTGAGGATTTTTATAAAAAATGTCATTATACAAATTATCAACCTTTGTGGGGAAAGGATAATTTATCGAAAGGTAAAAAAGTATTTAATGATATTCAATTAAAATTGGTATAAATTATGAGATATTATCAAACTTTATTAGATCAAATTTTAGAGGTGGAAAAACAAGGCTTTGATCCATATACAGAGACGTATGAGAGGCGCATAGGGCAACTTCCTGTCACAAATGGTAATAATGTGCCACCAACACAAGAAAGTCCCTTAGAAGCTCCTGTGAATTACTCACAAGCATTTACCTCTAAAGGATATGAAGATCCATTTGGAAACTTATCAACTCCTGAAGGTAAATTAAATATGTCAGCATTGTCTACAGGATATAATTTACTACAAGAAGATCCTTCAATTGGTATTACGCAAGAAGATTATTTGAATTATACAAATACTAATTATCCTCAGCTATTACAGAATACTTACGGAAAAGAAAATTATAATTTAATACGAAGTCCTAATGGAGCTATAGGATTTCCTAATGAAAGTAAACCATTGATACCAGAGAATGCCAGATTTGAGAAAAGTGGTGGTGCTTATTTATTATTTGATGAAGATACGGGCAAAAAAGTAACTTCTTATGGTACAGAACCAGAATATAAGGATGCTATAACACAGAATTTACAAAATAAAGGTTTATCAGGTATGACTTCTGAAAACATATATGATGTATCACGTATATACAGAGAATCTAATAGTAACGAAGAGCTTATTAATAAATTAGCAGAAGCGGGGATTGAAGGTGTTTCTATGGATGAAGCACGTACATTTAATACGAAAAAGACTAAGAAAAAAGATAAAAACAAGTAGATCAAGGTAGTGCAAAACGTGTATACATAAATGTATTATCTTTGCATCAAAACAAAAACTTAATAAAACTATGAGCGATCAGAATACAGATTTTGACAAGGATTTGATGGATCAATTTGCAGCAAATCAAAATCCTAAAGATGACGAACAAAAAACGGATGAGCCTAAACAAGATGAGAAGGTAAATCTATCAGATGATAAAGACGTTCCTACAAATACTGAAGAACCGAAAAAGCCAGAGGACATTGATCAAAAACCAGAAGACAAGCCAACTGATATTCCTGGACAAGATGACAAGGGAGATGAAGTAAAGTTTGACATGGAAGCTTTTAATAAGGTACTCGAAAGAGATGAACCATTTGAGAGCATAGATCAGGTGAAAGAGCTATTAAACTTAAAACCTTTAGAACTAAAAGCGCAATTAGAGGAGAAGGATAAGATTTTAGCAGAGAATGAGGAGGCTATTAAGGAGGGATTTAATCCAATGAGCTATTTTGCTAATGAGCAACAGTTCAAAATAAACCAGATTTTAAAGGCAAATGAAGGTTTAAATGAGAATATAGTGAATAGGGTTGTTACTTCAGATTTGAATGAGCTAAACGATGAAGACGTTCTTTTACTTAATGAATTAATTGAAACAAAAGGGACTTATGATGAGCGTATTGTAAAACTTGCAATCAAAGATCGTTATGGATTGAATGTTAATAAAGAAGATTTAGAGAATGACGAGCTACAAGCGTTTCAAGTTAAGGAATACAATCTAAAGAAGGATGCAGAAAAAGCAAGAGGAAATTTAGACAAGATGACTAATATTGATCTTCCTGCATTTAAAGACCCTAAAGATTTAGCTGAGGAGAGAAAAGCGGAGAGAGATAAAGTTTACAATGACAGTAAGGATAATTGGAAGCAATTTGCAGATGAATATACAGAGAAGTTGGACAAGCTTACGATATCTTACAGAGATGATGAGAACAAAGAAGCGAATGTAGACTTTAATGTGGATTCTAAATTTAAAGATATACTGAAAGAGAAATTACCTGAGTATGCAGCTATGTTAGGCAAAGATGTTAACGACAAGAAAGATGTTGCATCTGTTGTGGAACAAGTACAAAAAGATTACTTATGGTTAAGAAGAGGAGATTTAGTAAAATCTATAGTTAATGACATAGAAACTAAAAAGAATCAGGAGACAGTAGATACATATGAGAATCCGAGTAAGCCGAAACACACCGAAGCACCAATACAATTAAGCGATGAAGACCGTCATAATCAAGAACAAAAAGATAAAATGTTAAAAGATTTTGGATTAAAAAAATAATAAATAAAAAAATAGATTATGGCCGACAATAATATGATTAGTGCGATATATAGTTCAACGCTGAACAGTTTGCACGAATGGGAATTACCATATCAGTTGAAAGATGAATTATTTCAAAGATATGGACAAGGACAATTCTTTACAGATTTCTTGCGTAGAATGGGTAATGAGTTCATTTTTGGACAAAACACACCATTAAATGCACATGAAGAAGGAAGAATTGAAGAGACTTTTACTACTAATGGAGCATCTACAGGTGGAGCAACAGCAGGTTCAGACGTATATGTAGTTGTAGATCCAAGTGATGTAGATTCTAATGGAGCGATTAGACCAAGATTATACGAGACAGTATATCATAAGCACACTGACAATAAGGTATATCAATTATATATCACTACTATCACGTCAACTTCTGTTTCTGTATCAGGATCAGCAACCGATACTTATCAGTTAACTTTAAAGCCACTTAATAGTGCTTTAGTAGTTGGTGCTGGTGGAATAGCTGATGGAACTGAATTAACTTTAGGTGGAACTAAGTTTGCTGAGAACACAGGACATGGTGCTTCTACTGCAAGAGGATTCTTCCGTAGACAATTCTACAACCAGATAATTAAAGAGAAGCAAACTTTAACAGGTGTAGCTTTAGGTACTGAGCACTACTATGAGCAGATCAAGAATGGTCATAAATCATTATGGTCAAAAGCATGGGCTGAGAAAGAATTCTTAATGGATAAGCAGTTAGATTACGATTTCTTACTTGCTGAATTAAATACTAATACAGTTACGCAGTCTGATAGAGATTCAGTTACTCGTTCAGTTAAGTCAACTAAAGGTATTTGGAAATGGATGGATGAATTAGCAGGTTCATTAACTTATGGTACTGCTGACTTTGATATTTTCACTTTAGATGATGTATCAGTATATATGAGAAGCCAGGATGTATTTTCTAAGAGTTTCTTCATGCCAGTAGGGCCTGAATTATATACTAAGATTGAGAATGGTGGATTAGACTTCATCAGAGATTTCTCTCAAACTGATCTTTCAAGATACTACATGGATGAGAAAGGTGTTGCTGGAGATGTAAGAAGTGCAGCTTTAGGTATGAGTTTTACTTGTCTTGAGAAAGATGGTAATAAGTTTATGCTTGCTCCAATTGATACTTTTGGAAACGTTAAAGGTTTGGGTAACTCAACATATGACTTCAATAAGTCAGGTATGATATTCCCAATGGGTAATACTTCTAAAGTTGATGGAATTGGTGAGATAAATAACATCTCAATTGGATACAACGTTCATGGTAAAGTAAATCGTAAGAGAGCGATTGATATCTTAGGTGGTAATGATGGTACTGAGTACAAAGCAGTACATGAATATGACAGCACTGATATCTTAATGTTGAGTGACTTTATGCCATTCATCATGAAGACAAATCAGACTATGCAGATATTACCATACGATAGCTACTAAGAATTAACTAAATATTAACTCCATAGACTAAGCCCCTCTCCGCAAAGGGAGGGGATGGTTTATGAATAAAAACTAAGAAAACTATGTTATTTAAAAACGGAGAATTAATAAATGTAAAAGGTGATAGCGATGAAGCTAAACATTACCAAGAACAGTTAAAATGGGTTGAGGAAAACTTAGGTTTTCCTGTAATATTTAAACGTACAGAAAGTTACATCTCTTATTCAGATTATTCTGAAGATAAGAATGGTCAGATTACAAAGAGAGTGCCTGAAACTCCAATGATTATCATTCCTAATGTTACACCAGTAAGTACTAATGATGGTATGGGAACAGATGAATGGAGATGGTCAAGGACAGTTCCTCGTAAAAAAGATGGTGAATATGTCTTTCCGAGAGATTCTCGCTCAAGTAAATTTGATACTGCTGTATTTAAGGTAGATAAGAAAGATTTTGATTTTGCATATTTCTTATCATATAAAAACCCTAACTTTAGTAGATATTATGTTGTGGAAGATAAGCGTAAGAATGCTGTTGATACTTTTGAAATGAAAGTAAAAGAGGCTAAGATTATTAATGCATTTTACGGTGAAGATAGTATTTTAAGAAAAGATGATAAGAAGCTAAGAGAGATAGCAAGAGCATGGAATATACGTCATATTGAAACTATGACTAATCCTCAAATCTTAGGTCAGTTAGAAACAGCAGTAAGAGAACAAGATCATAAAGGGATTAAGAGTATAGAAGATTTCTTAGATTCTTTAAAGGGAGGTGAAGATATTCAGATAGGAGCGATGGTTCAAAAAGCTGAGGATTTAAAGATTGTAGGCTATGATCATAGAACATCATTCTGGTTCTTCTTAGACAATGAAGGTAATTTAAAAGATAACATCTGTGAAGTGCCTAAGCAAGAAAGAGAATATCGTTATGAGATATTAAAAGAAGAAGTTTCTATCAATGATACATTGAAAAATAAGATTCAATCGCTAATAGGAGCTTACGATATACCTGATGATGTAAAACTAAATTTTGATGACTTAGAGCATGAAGATTGGAGCAAGGTTCAAGAATATTGCAGACTTCATGATATAAAGCCTACAGCTAAAGGTAGAAATAAGGCTATGGTGTATGTTGATATATTAAAACACGCAGGATATAATGTAGAATAATATTTCTTTTCCATAATTTTCAGAAACCCTTATCGCAAAATCGGTAAGGGTTTTTTGTTTATCTTTGTCCTATATTTTAAAACGATAGACAAATGGCATTTACAAACGATTCGTTGAGCATTGAGTTATATTTTGACTTAGACAACACAAGATTTAGACTGAAAGATAATTCAGATTATGCAGGAGAAGGGATATCAACTTCGGATGTAGTTGGAGTATATACATGCACAGATCCAAATTCAAATATATTACATCAGAATGCAGATTTTAACAATCCAGACATTGATATAGATGTAAGTTTATATAGTGCATATAAAACCTTTACGGTAGCAGCAGGAGTATATACTGTGGTGTATTCGGTATATGATTCAAATACAACTACTACATATGCTAAAACTTTTACGTTTACTTATGCTACTACAGATATACCAACAATAACCATAAGTATAGAGTCAGATGTAGGATTAGCAACTATAAGTTCTACTGATGAAACTTCGTATACTGATACAATAACATTAAATACAAGGACTCATACATTAACGTATCCTGCAAGTTGGGGTAGTACTACGACTACAAGTATAGTTGTAAATAGTATATCTTTAACAGAGCTTTATACAGGAGAGTATGATACAAGTATTAGCTCTAATATAACAAATAGTAAGGCTAATGATTTAATAATAACTAAAACCATAACAGGTACTCAGACTCATGATGTTTGGGATACAGATGGATTTTATGTTATTAAGGATGCCTTAAATGAGTTTTATGATTTATGGCAAACTAATCAAACAGATAATCCAAAAGAAGGAAGAAGGCAGGCAGAGGTGTGGAATGAGATAAATTCTAATTATTCATTATATAATTCATACAAGCAGAATGGAGATATAGAGAATGCAGGTGAATATCTAAATAATATTAAAGTACTTCTTGCAGCAGAAAGTATAGATACGACTATAGATCCAAGTTTAAGTGTTCCTGTAACACAAGCAATTCCTGGATATGCATCACAATGGTTGAGTGGAAGCGGAGCTCCTGCTGCTAGTTTAGGAAGGACTGCTGATTTTTATAGAGATATAGATACTAATTTAACATACACTAAAGCATCTGGTTCTTGGGTTGCAGATGGTAATCTTAGTGGATATATATTTTCATTAACTCCAGGGACAGTTCTTGTACCTACTGATTCAGATGGTAATAATGCAGATTATACAAATGCAATATCAGATATTATCGTTTATCAGTATAATGATGATGTGTCTGATGATTTTACATTTACTAAGAGTACATTAAGTAATGCTGATGGAACAGTAACAGATAATACATTAACAGTTACTTCTATTACGGCAGATACAGGGTATATAGATGTTGATGTGTCGCAGACGGGTGTAGCTACTTTTACTGCAAGAATTTATGTCAAAAAAGTAAAGGATGGGCAAGCTGTTGTAGATGCAACAAGTGTTGATGATAAGACGATAGAGCTTGATGGAACTGATAAATTACGATTTAAAAAAGAAAATAATAGATATTTTTACGATATAGCTAATTCTACAGGAGTTATTGATGATGATGGCACGTATGATATATTTATGGATTGGATTTCAGAGACACGATTTGCTTATACTTTATATTTTACTAATGAGTTGAAGTGCGGGAATTATAGCGATGGGGTTTTTACGGTTGTTGGGAACACTTATAGTATTATTGGAGATATTAGAAATATAAAGAACTTTGGATATAATCGGATTGTTGTAAATAGATTAAATGTAACAAACAATTATATTGAAACATTATCTTTTGATGGCACTAATTGGACTGTAGATGCGAGTATATTAATAGGTTCTGCTGGAGATTACATTCAAGAGATAGTGCAGATGGATTACAATAGTGTTGGATGTTTGATTTATGATAGTGGACGGTCAGTAATGACTTTAAGAAAATATTATTTTACTGGTTCTTCGTGGAGATTAATTGCAGAGGAATATTCTACTGGATTAACAGCAAGCGATGCTGCACAATATTTTTCTATGGTTAGATTAGAAGATAATTCTATAGGTATTTATTCAAGTGGAGACACCTCATTTACTGTATATAATTTTTTCGATCCGCTTGCTCCTGGTGAAAGCAATGGCAGTGGGTCTGTTAGTATTGAGGATGCTTATTGGTATGAAGCGTATAGTCATACTTTATCTATAGGAGATTCTGTGCGTATATATAATATTGGGGATGGAGAAATATTAATAAGCAGGCCGTCTCAAAATAAAATATATAATTATTATTATGAAAGAGGTCAGCTATGTGTAGTTCCAAATACATATTCAATATCTGCGGATACTTTTACAACTATTAATATGTTGAAAATGCCTACAGGTATATTAATTGTTCATGGACAATCTGGAGCTGCTAAACCTCTCTATTCATTATTAAGATATAAAATAATATAATTATGGCATATACAAACAATGATATATATAATTTTGTAAACTTTATTATTCGTAAAGATAGTAAAGGACAACCTTTAACCAGGAGCAATTTCAGTTTACTGTTAGATACAAATGGATTGGAATATTTTGAGATAATGTACGATGATTACGAACGTACACAAGAAATGTCTGATTCATTAAAAAGATTTAAAGTAACTAAGCAGGGAGCACAATTATCATTTACGGGAAACACAATAGATATACCTACAAATTATGCTCATGCAGGATTTTTATATCATAAAAAGAATGGAACTGATGTTAAACCTATATATCTTGTAGATGACGATAAGTTTATGCTGAGACAAAATTCTGCTATAGAAGTTCCTACGGTAGATTATCCTACAGCAAGGTTTATAACAGATTATATAGAATATCTTCCAACAAGTTTAGATCAGAATAACTTTACATTTTCTTATTTGAGATATCCTACGACACCAGTATATGACTATTATATTGATGCTAATGGAGTGTTACAATATTTAGCAGTAGGAGAAGGGCATATTTGGTCAGATGGAGAAGAAGATTCTTCAGGAAATGTTCGTTCTTCAGGTTCAGTAAGTGTTTCTACAAGTGGATATGATTATATATCACAGACTGTAGAGTTAGATTTTAATGAAGAAGATAAGCTGAAAGTAGTATATAGAATACTACAAGCAGTAGGAGTTCCTATTGATGAAGCAGGTGTATATCAATACGCACAACAATTAAAAGTTGAATCATGATAGAAAAAAAGGCATTAGTAGAATTAGTACGACATAGGGCTAATGGTGAGTTGCAAGCTAAACAATTAGGCAAGGTAGGAGATCAGATGACAGCTTATTATATAGGTCGTGTATATAATTCTATGTTATCAGAAGTTTTAGCAAGGAGTTTTAGTAATACAGATCCATATGTAAAAGAATATACTGGTATAGCGATAACTCAAGATGCTACCACAAATGTGTATTATTCGACACCTACACAAAGCATGGTTAATATACCACGAAGGGCAGGAAATGGAATTATAAGCATACGAGCGACTCAGAGTGAGAGTATAGAGTTTGCTCCTATGACGAATAATATGTTTAGAATTATAGATGGATTAGACGTAGATCAAATTGATGATGTTATAGGATATGTTGCAAAACCTCAAAATGGTCGAATAGAATATAAAGGGATGACATCTACTGTTGCCAGTGGAACTGTAAAAGTTGAAATGATAGTACCATTTGAGGCATATGATGATACTGACGAGATATCTATACCTACAGGAATGGATGAGATACTAATACGCAGAGCAGTAGATTTGATAATGACGATTCCTGATGCAGATAAAATAAATGATGGTAATTCACTTAATAAAAATTTAGTACGAGATGGCAGATCTTAGTGGATGGTTAACTATAAAAAAGATGGTAAAGGAAATCTTGTTAGAAACAGGACGAGATGAGGGTTATTATAAATTATGTATGCATCATGTTATAAATGGTGTGCGAGAGCTTAATATACTTCATTATGATAATGTTAAAACTTCTAAAGTTACGGCAAACTCATTAGGATTAATAGATTTACCAAGTGATTTTATTAAAGAAGTAAAATTATCTATGAACTGGGGTGGTTTAATGTTTCCACTAACAAGACAAGATGATATAGTAAGAACAACAACATTAGAGAATGGTGCTGAGACTGTAGATAGTGATATAGGTGAAGGAGTGGCTTTAGATGATGGTGGAGATTATAGATATGCTACTATGGGGGCTAAGAATGATTATTATTATACTATAGATCATAGGGAAAAAGTAATAATAATAAGAAGTATCCCTGCGTCTACGAGAACCTTCTTTTTGCAGTATATAAGCGATGGTATTAACACTTCTGACGGAAATAGTACTTTGATACCAGTGAAGATAAAAAAGGCCTTAAAATACTACGTAATGCTTCAGGATGCTATAATGAATGATAGTATAGATAAGAGATTAGTTTCGTTATATGAACGCAATTATAATGGAGCAGTGAGTGAGTTGAATTTTATAGAGCTTCCTTCAGCAACAGAGTTAGAAGATATGATTTACTCTACATATTCAGAAATTAGACGATAATGGGTGATTTTAAAGAAGAAATATATTTAACAGGTGGATTAGATACAGATTCAGATGAGAAATTCATTAAACAGGGTGATTATGTTGATGCTTTAAATGTTGTTAGAGTAGAAGATGGTGAAAATGGTGTTCTTGTTAACGTGAAGGGGAATGAAGCTGTGTACACTAAACCATTATCAGGTTCAGAATATTTGTGTGGATGGGCTTATTATAATAAAAATGAGAGTGTAATACTTTTTATTTATTCTCCTAATGAAGTTACTCGATTAAGCATGATTATAGAATTTAATCCTCATACGAGTGTAGCTACTACACTTGTAGATAGTGTATCGAGTGATATATTAGAGTTTCAAAATCCAAAGACAAATGATTATTTTATTGGTGCTGAGATAAGTGGGGATTGGTTGGGGTGGACAGATAATGAAAATCCTCCAAGAATGATTAATATTCAGGATATAAAAGATGGAGATGTAACAGTAGATGAGAATTATTTAAAAGTAATTAAAAGACCACCAACAGTATTTCCGCAAATTACTATGGGTAGAGACACTACTGTTAGTTATAATAATATAGACAAACCATTTCAATTTAAATATAGATATATCTATAGTGATTATAGAAAAAGTGTATATACTTCTGGTTCTGAGGTTGGTGTCAGCAGGCAATTAACTTCAGCAGCAGATCATTCTACTATTAAATCATTAGATAATTACATTGCTGTACGATTTAATGTTGGGGATTCAAATGTAGATTATATTGAGATAGCCGCAAGAAGTGGTAATGATAGTAATTGGTTTAAGATAGCTAAAATAGATAAGAGCAATACAGATCAGGTGTATGGATCGGCAACAGCCACATCTCCGTCCAGTTCTCCTCTTGTTGATAATGCGAGTTATTATTATAAGTTTTATAATAATAAAACATCTATAGCTGTAGATAATTTAGAGGCAAATAAGCCATATGATTTAGTGCCAGAAAAAAGTGAATCATTATCGTTTATATCTGATGATAGACTTACGTTTGGAGGCAATACGTCAGGAAAAGACTTGGTAGATCTAAATGTAACATTAGCTGCTGCTTATGAGGCGCAGCCTACTATATTTTTTGATTGGAATGAAACCATTACTTATAATGGACTTACAAAAGTCACTTATACTTATGATTGGGGAGATGATGTTGGAAGGACTGAGGTGTATGCAGGAGATTATGTTTATTTTAAATATGCGGGTGTATTTACTCATACTGGCGGTACAGATTTAAATTTTGAGGAAGAAGGGAATTATATTGTATTTGATAATCGTTATGATAGCGTAAGTGATATTATAGATTATATTTACGATAACATGGAGCTGCCAACTACAACTACAGCACCTTCTGGATCATGGAGCTTCTCTAAAGGTACTGGTGATCAAATATTGATAGTTTATACAGCAGATTCAGGAACTTTTACAGGAAAAACAAGTTCTTCTTCTTCTTGTGTAGTGTATAATAGAGTATATAGCTTATCTTCTGGTTTGGTTACAGATCAAGGATTTAAACCAACAAAAACTCATAGTTTTGCATTAGTATATTATGATGATGATGGCAGAAAGTGGCCAGCTTTAATATCTAACGATACGAATGTTGTAGTTGAAGGTAAAGGGGATAGAGCTAATGAGGGGAGAGCATATGTAACTTGGGATTTAAGTTCTCAAACAGCTCCAGTTGGAGCTACAAGATGGAGATGGGCTTATGCATATAAACCACCTTCATTTGTACAAACTATATGTCATTATGTTACTACATTTAGGGATGATGATGATACTATAAATGATTCTCTGTTAGCTCTTGATGTATCTGCTAAGGGCAGTATTAAGTATAATTATAATTTTGAGGTTGGAGATATAATAAAAATATTATCACAAGGAGCAGTAGGTAAGCCAACAATTACTTATTTGTCTGATGTGCGAGAATTTGAAGTGTTAGACATTAGAACAGCAATATTATCTGGATCAATAGCCGCAACTAAATCCGTTCCTATTACTGCATCAAAAACAAATGAATATAATGTAGACCCTGAAAATATTATTTCTGTATCAGAGGTATCAAAAGCTATTAAAGAATATGCAGTATCTAATACAGAACAGACAGGAGAAACGATAGTTGGAACATTTTTAATTATAAGACCTACGGCTGAAACAGGATGGGATTATGATAGTGCTGGTGTTAATTCGTATTTTCATAATGCATTAATTGAAGTACGCAAACCAAGTCTTGAACAACAAGAGCATGTATATTATGAAATTGGATTTGGTGGCACTTGTACAGGAGGAACTACTACACATTCTCCGTCTACAGGAAATATGAATACTGGAGATATATGGTATAGGACAAGAGAATTGTTTTATGGAGTTGGAACTGATCCTAATTCTATATTAGGAATAATAGAATTTATTGAAGATCCATATCCTTATGATAATTTTTCAAAAAAGATAGCTGGATATGCTGATCCTAATATTGAGTATCCAGAATCAAGATTTAAATATGATAATACAATATTATGGTCTAATAAATATTTTCAGGATACACAAATAAATGGATTGTCAACGTTTGATTTTGATGATAAAAAGCAAGTATCTGATAATTTCGGCAGAATAAAAGGGTTAGAGGAGTTAGGGAATAGCTTAGTAGTTATATGTGAAGAAAAAGTTTTGTCAGGTTTTGTTGGAGCAACAGAATATACAGATACAGCAGGTAATGTTAATGTTGTTAAAAGTACAACTCCTATTGGATATTTAAGACCTCATGCAGAATGGTATGGTACATTTCTTAAAGAAAGTATTGTTAATAATGGTAAATATGTTTATTTCTTTGATATAAACAATGGTGTTGTAGTCAGAAAGTCTGCTAACGGATTATTTCCTATATCTGGAAAGGTTAATTCACCACAAGGCTCTTATGATTATAAGATGAGAACTTATTTTAAAGATAAATCTGTAGCATTATTAGAAACCTTATTTAACGGTATAGCTTCCAGCAGCGTATCTGGTATTATAGCTAATTACGAGAATGTAAAATGTTTTATGGGTTATGATCCTTATTATGAAAATGTATATATAACATTTGTTGATAGGACTACAAGTGATAATAATGCGACATTAATATTTCATGAACCTTCTAATAGGTGGATTTGCAAATATACATCATTAGTGGAATCAGATAAAACAACTATGTTTTTGTTTAATAAAGCAAATATATTTAGTTTTTATGAAGGTGTTGGTGCATTGTATGAATTAAATAGTGATAATGTAGATAGATGTTATTTATATGGAGAGGCAAGAGATTCTTATATTCAAGTAGTATCTCATGCTAATCCTAATATAGTAAAAGTATATAACACCATTGCGGTTCATTCTAATAAAAAATGGACAGCAGATCCTATAGAAATAGAAGCTAATGATACATATTCTAATGGTATGTATAGTAAAATATTAGATTCTCAATGGGTATTAGAAGAAGGAGTATATAAGTCAGCATTTAATAAAAATATGAAGACACGTAGTAGCACAGCAACTAACTATGATTTATATGAGGGCGAGGATATCCGTGGAAAAGTAGTGAAGGTTAAACTGACTAATTCAGATACAACAAAGATAGAGTTGTATAAGATTGATATGAACTCTGAATTAAGTCCTTAAATGAGTAGCAATAAAAATGTTATATTTGTAAGATGAAAACTAAAAAATGTAGCAAGTGTGTAGAGGTAAAACCTGCTGATCAATTTAGTCCAGATAAAAAGAATAAAGATGGATTAAGAAGTTCGTGTAAAAAGTGTAATGCGATAGCTGCTGCTGATTATAGAAAAAGAAATCCAGAAAGATGGAGAAATATTAAGAAAAAATATAATAATTCTGAAAAAGGAAAGAGAAGAAATAAAGAGTGGGAGATAAATAATCCAGATAAAGTCAAAGCGAAAAAGAAAAGATATAATGATTCCCATAAAGAAAAAAATTCTGCATATAAAAAAGAATACAGGAGCAGGAGTGATGTTAGGGAATCTATTAGGCAGTATGACAGAGAACGACATAAATTAAAAATGGCAATAGACTCTTTGTGTAAATGTAAGCATTCTATTAGAGGAATTATACAAGGTTCATTTAGGCGTATGGGGTATACTAAGAAATCTAAGTCTTGTAAAATATTAGGATGTTCATGGGAATTTTTTAAGAGTTATATGGAGGGTCAGTTTGTGAAAGGTATGTCTTGGAATAATAAAGATGAATGGCATATGGATCATATAATTCCATTAGCTACAGCAAAAACTGAGAACGATGTAGTACGTTTAAACCATTATACTAACTTAAGACCTATTTGGTCTGAAGATAATTTATTAAAAAGTGATAAAATTGTCGAGGGATTACAATTTAAAATATTATAATTATGAGCACGGGAGGTACAGATATTATTAGTGGTGCTGTCGCAGGTGGTACAGCTATAAGTGAGATTGTGGCTGGTATCATAGGTACAAACAAGTCGAAAGAAGCAATTCAAGAATTAAGGAAGGCTTATCCAGAAATGAGTATTCCTGAAGCTATTATTCAAGCTACAGACTTAGCTCGTCAAGATGCTCAACGCACAAGACTTCCAGGTCAAGATTTATATGAACAACAAATACAGCAAGGTACGGCACAAGGCATAGGTGCAGCAAGAGAAGCATCTACGAGTGCAGCAGATTTGTTAGGAGCTACTACATCTCTTTACGGTCAACAAAGCCAAGCGATGACTAATCTTCAAATAGAAGCAGCACGACAACAGTCGCAAAATAGACAGAGATATGGTCAACAATTGAATACGTTAGGCCAGTGGCAACAACAGGAATATTATATGAATGACTACTATCCATGGATGGCAGAGATGAATCAGATGCAGGGTAATTTACAAAGTTCTTATGATATGTTAACGGGAGGTGTTAGTACATTAGCGGGTTCAGGTTATGGAATGACATCAGATATAAGTTCAAGTGGAATGGGAACAACACAGCAACAACCAACACAATCAACTGGAAATGTTGTAAATCAAGATACAGGAAATTATAATTACGATTTCTCTTCAATGGGATATGGAACATAATATATAGAATATGTCAGTAATACAACCTCAAGCAATATATACAGGACAGAATTCGGCCAGACCTGATTTTAAAGGAATGACGAGAGATATTCAAGCTCGAATGGCTCAAGTTGATCGTGAGAGACAACAGCAACGTCAGTTTGATGCTCAACGTCAAGATCAGATGAATAGGGATTTCATGAAGACTGTTGATATAGATAAGTTAAACTTCGTAGATGCTAATTTACAACAGAAATCATTGAATGCATATAAGCAATTTGACGATATGGTTTCTAAGATGGTTCAAGATAAGAAAGGCAATCTAAGCACTCAAGATATTATGAATGGTAAAGCTGCCGCATCAGCTATAGAACAACAGATGTCCGTATTGAAGAATTGGGATAATAATAGAAAACAAGATATTATAGCTTTTAAAAAAGATCCTGGTAAATACGATCAAGAATCTTTTAAGGAAGAAACATTATATTGGGATACAAACACTCCGTATAATGAAAGTAAGTTAAAGATAGCACCTTGGGAATTAAATAAGACACAGAAAGTATTAAAGAACAAATTAGATGATGAGATAGATGTTCAGTCTCGTGTTTTCAATAAAGATAAGACACAGGTTAAGGTTGCATTTAATGATCAATATTGGGAAACAGAGAAGTTACCTAATGGGATGAGTGTTCCTAAATTAGATGAGAATGGAAGAGGTGTTCCTAATTACAAGAATCAAGGTAAGCGTATTAAAGAAGAATTAGGAGCTTATGATAATATACAGGGAAGAGAAGGATTAGTAAAAGGATATTCTAAATTAAGTGCGTCAGATCAGAATATGTGGGATGATTTAGCAATGAATAATGGATTAACTACACAAGACCAAGGTGACGTGCAGGGTGATGGAGAAATAATGTGGATGTTACATCCTGATGGAGCAAATAAGAATCCATTTCAGTTAGATGTTGGTATGTCTGAGAAAAGACCATCAACTGCAACAAAAACTACTAAGAAAAAAGATATTGATGTACGTACTGGTGCTGGAGATATGAGTGGTAATCCTGTTAAGAAAACAGGTAGAGTGAGTGGAGCTATGAATATGGAAGGTGATACTTTAGATGTTCTTGGAGGCAAAGATAAGGTGCTGTATACTAAAGTTGAATATATGACTAATCCTAAGACTGGGAAGAAAGAATGGATGGTATATGGTCAATATGATAAACCAAATCCAGACTTAGGTGAAGTAGCTATGGGGAAGAGAATCATAACAGAAGAGTTTTTAGTTCCATACGAAGGAGAGAAAGAACTTATAGAAGATGAATATATAGTAAAAGGAATGGACACCTTTAAACCAAAGAAAGAGGAGGAAGCTACTGTAACGTATTCTGTAAAGGGTAAAGTTTATAATATACCTGAATCAGAAACAGATGAATTTTTAAAGTCTTTCCCTAAAGCTAAAAAACAATAAATATGTCTACAAAGTGGGATAAATATATAGTTGAGGAAGAAACGTCACCAAATAAGTGGGATAAATACGCTGTAGATGACGTAAAAAAAAAAGACATTACTTTCGAAGATTTTCAGACTTCTATGCAAGATGTTTCCAAAGCACCAGAAGAATCCGTTTCAGAAGTCCCTTCTACGCTGAGTGAACCTAAAGAAGAAGAACCTACTACGGAGAGTAAAATTCTTACAGACGTAGATAAATGGTATGAAGATCGTGGTGGAATGACTCCACAGCAAAAAATGTCTGCATTTAATAGAATAGCTACGCAGACAAAATCACAATACGAACAGAATATACAAGCTAATCCTGACAAATCAGATGAACTATTGCAGCAATACCAAACAGAGGTAGATAACTTATCTAACCAGTATGGTATCGTAAAGGAAGATGGGAAATATACTGTTTCACCTCAAGATTTAGATTTGTATAAAGAGAGGGTTGAAGAAAGCTATAAGAGTTATCTGAAAGATTTATCTAAAACAACTAAGAATGATCCTTTCATGTCTAAGTTAGGTAAAAGACTTAGTGCTGGTTCTGATAGATTTCTTAATATTCCTGTTAATGTAATGGCTATCTCTGAAACAGTAACTAATGCTGTTGCTGAGAAATTAGGTGCAGGTGAATCTACATATTGGCAAGATAGAGCAGCTTATATGAGTAACGAAGCAGCTAAAAAGAGTGCAGGTGCTCAAGTGGGCGAAGGTGAGATTGTAGCTGCTATGCAAGCAGGAGATGTTGGTGAGGCTGCTGGCAATCTAGTGTTAGATATAGCAGAACAAGTACCACAGTTATTATCATTATGGGCAGGGAACGCAGCAGGAGTTACTAATGCATCTTTAGGATTAATAGGGGCACAGGTGGGCACTGATAAATTCGTTCAGAATAAAGAATTAGGAATGTCTGATTGGTTGAATGCTATGAATTCGATTACAAGTGCAGGTATAGAAATAACTACAGAAGCAATAGGTACAGTTCCTCTTTTTAAGAATATGAATAAAGCTATTAAGATGAAAGGTGTCGATGTGGCTGAGAAGGAAATAGCTAAAGCATTACAAACGCCTTTTGAGAGAGCTTATGCTAATGTGGTTGGTGGATTAACGCCTATGGTGAGAGAGTCAGCTTCAGAAGTAGCAGCAGAATTAAGTACTCAGATAGTAGATAAATACACTATAAATCCTGATATAGAAATAGGAGAGGGATTAGCAGATATAGCTGTAAGTAGTGCCGTAATAGGTAAAGTATTGAGTTCTCCTACAGAATATATGTCTAAAAAGACAAGAGAGCAGGTACAGGAAGCTTATAGTGAAGTTCCTGAAGAATATACGGCTGCAAATAAATTAGAGGCTACTGAGTTAATTCTTAAAATAGATGAATTAAAAGAAGCAAGTAAGGGTAAGAATAAAATATTAGCAGCTAAGTCTAAGGAAAAGATTAGTGTGTTAGAAGAGCAATTGTTAGATGTTGCAGATAGACAAGATAAAGCTGCTGAGATAGATGAACAAATATCTGAATTAGATAAAGAGATAATATTTGCGGAAGAACAAGAGAAATCTACAGAGAAGTTAGAAAAACAACAAGAAGAACTAATAATACAAAGAGAAGAAGTTTTACAAGCTCAATCTATAGAAGAGAAACTAATAGAGAAGCCTACAGAAGCCTCTGAAGAGATTAGAAAGGATGAGGCGACAGAAACTATACCTGAAGAAAAAGAAGAGCTTAAAAGGTCTGAAATAAAGGAAGAAGTTAAACCAGTTAAAGAGGAGGTAAAAGATGCCGTGCAAGAACAAAAAGAAGTCGATGTCAAAAAAGAAGCCGTACAAGAAGAAATCATCACAAAAAAAGAAAAAGTATTAGATAAGAAAGCACAGTTTAAGCAGGATTTTCTTTCTGACGATGTTAATTTAGAAAATATTGATGTTCCTTTAAAAATGAAGGATAAGATAGCAGCAGCTAAGAATCTTCGTGAAGGAAAGATGACTAAGCAAGCTGAGATATTAGAAGACTATCTTAATCAATCATTTGAAGCTGGTCAGTTAGAATTGATAACACCAGACAAGAAAACACGTACAGCAGCTCCAATAAGTGAGGTTATAATTAAGGAGGAAGTTATAGAGCCTGTAAAAGAAAAACCTGTTATAACAAAGCCTGTACCTAAAGCTGAAGAAGTTAAAATACCTAAAGTAGAACCTTTAGAACCAAAGGAAGCTCGAACAAAAGTTAGGGGTACAGAAGAAAACATATTCCAAGCAAAAGAATCTGAACAACAACAATTTGTTCAGACAATAGTAGATGCTAATAAAGAAACATATGAAGTGTTAACTTATGAAGCTGCTACTGAGAATGCTAAGAAGTATATTAGAGATAAAGGTACATTAGAGCAAGCATATAATGATCTTTTAGATAAATCTACTGTAGAAGAAATTCCTACAAGACAAGTAGCCAGGTTATCCTTAATGGATTACTATTCTCGTAAAGCTATCAATCCTAAAGTATCGGAGCAGCAGCAAGATGATGCTATTAGTAAATTAGTAAATTTAGAAAAGGCTGTTGCGAGAGAAGCTACGTCAGCAGGTCAAGCAAGTGCTGTATTAAATATATGGAAAGCTAAACAACCTGAATCTGTATTAAAGATTGAGCGTAAAAAGATAGAAGATTATAACAAACGTAAGCTACAACAAAAAGTCTCAGGCAATACAACTATTGAACAGCAGATAGGCAAGGTTGAAGAAACGATAAATAAAGAATCTAAGCGTATAGCTAATGAAATAATAATAAAAAGTCCTACATATAAAAAGGCAAGAACAAAGCTTGTTACCAAACCAAGGAAATCTCCAAAGAAACGTCAAGTTAACAAGGAGAAGATAAAAAAAGAGCAAGATTATCGTAAAGAACGTTTAGAGAAGTGGAGAAAGGAAAAAGGCACAACACTTCAAGCTGGAGCAGGATTTACATCTGAAGATATAGAGTTTGCTGGAGACATGGTAGCTTCTTATGTTAGAGAAGGATATTATAGATTAACTGATATTACTCAGAAATTAACTGATGACTTTAGAAGTATTGGTATAGAATTAACTGATGATCAGATTAAGCAAATATTAGCTCAAGACAAGGATGGCGAAAAGTTAGAATCTACTTTGCGGAAACAAGAAGCTAAATCTGCTATTCCAGAAACAGCAAAAGAATTAGGAACACGTATAGATGAAGTAATAAAGAAACATTGGTCAGAGCAAGATGATTTAGGAAGGGATCTTATTGGAAAACTTATTGATGAGGCAGGACTAACTACTTTAGAGGCTCAAGAATTATCTAATATAGTGTTAAATGAATATCAGAAACAAATAAAAGATAAATCACAATCAGAGCTTACTAAATTATTAGGACGTTCACCATTACCAAGAGCAAAACAGAAACGTAAAGATATTATAGATAAGTTAACTGAAGCAACTAATTTAGGAGCTTTAGATACTGATTTTTATACTGAATTATTTAGTGAGTATTTTGGATTACAACAGTTAACATCAGAACAATCTAAAGAGATATTAAGATTAGCAGATAACTTACAGAAGCTTAAAGGGACAGGATTATTTGAGACAGAAGCAGCTAAAGAGATGGCTAATTATATGTACGAATTATATCCTAAGAATAAAGGGACTGAAGCTATAAATCTATGGATGGATATGGCTTATGCATCTTTACTATCAGGTGCAAGTACTTCAGTATTAAACATGGTAAGTGCAGGATCTAATATAGCAGCTAAACCTGTAAGAGATTTAGTAAATCTAAGCAGATGGGTTGATGTTGTACGTAAACACAAAACTGAAGATAAAAAGGCTGTTTATAATCCATTTGGGGAAATGGTGTACGCTCCAGCATTCTCAGGAATGAAGTTTGGAGCTAAAGAAGCAAGAAAAGTATATGTTAAAGGAGGAATAGGAAATAAATATATAGAACAGATAGCTAACGATAAAGGTTTTAAAGTTAGTGAACTTGAAAGAGGTAAGTTCGGGGAAGGTAAACGTTTTAAACCTGTAAATATAAAAGTAGGTGATAAGAAGTTTGATATTAATATATTTAATGCTTACAAATATAGTGGACGTAATCTATTAGCGCAGGACAGATTTATGTATAGCACTATACATGATGTTGAGATGGCTTCTTTAATAGCAGATAAATATGCTAAAAAAGGATTGTCAGGAAAGAAATTAAGAAAAGCTGTTATTGATGAGGTAACAGGAAGAAATATAGATCAAGAGGTACTAAGTAATCAATTAGAGAACGATATAGCGTTATATGAGGAGCTTACAGGCAAGAAAGTAACTAAAGTAGATAGAGATGTCCGCACAAGAGAAATAATGCTTGATATGTTAGATGTAACACCAGAAGAACGTCAGGAAATAGAACAATTAGCTCGTGCTAATATTTTTACTGATGATAGAGGAGGATTGATTGCTCATATTGCATATGGTATAGGAACATTAGCCAATACTAATCCTGTTACTCAGGCAGTAATAAAACCATTCGTTCCATTTACTAAAATTGTAGGTAACGTAACAGAATATATGTTAGATCATGTTCCTGTTTACGGGCAATTACGAGCACATGGATTAAGTCCTACAAGTATATATAAGAAAATAACTAATGCTGATATTTCTACTGCACAGATGGGAGATAAAGGTAGTAGAGCTTATTACGAACAGATGGGTAGAGCATGGTTAGGAACAGTAGCGTTTTCTATAGCTATGGCAATAGGATTAGGTAGTGATGAAGATGATTTTATTCAGATTACAGGAGGACGTAGTAAAGAAGGATGGAAAAAAGCAGGTAGACAAGAGGTGACTCCTAATTACACACTTCGAATTGGAGATGTAGAGTTACCTTATCTTAATATACCATCATTAGCTATTCCTTTAGGATTAATAGGAAATGTAAATGATGCTTTACAATTAGGAATGCAAGAAGGTGATTTAAAAGATAGATTGACAGTTTCATTACTTCTTTCTGGAGGATATGATACTATAACAATGACTAAAGATATGTCTATTGTACAAGGTATATCTGCATTAACTAAACTTCTTACTGATGTGTTAACAGCAGATGAGAATAGATGGTCTAAGATAGGAAATGAGACAGCTAAAAGATATTTAGGTTTTGCATCTAAACCTTTACCTCAAAATGTGAATCTTATTAAACAAATAGAGAAGTTTTTTGATCCTACATCTTATTCTCGTAAGGATATTAAAGAGATTTTATCTTACACAATGGGTGTAGAGCATTTCTTTGACCTTAATAATCCAAGTATAGATCAATTAGGAGATGTGGTAGAAACATATCCAGGTGAAACGCTATTACCATACACACATTGGTTAGGATTAAAAGGTGGAGATTCGAGATGGAAGTTCTTAGCTAAATATAATGCTATACCTACAAAGATATTCAACACTCAAAAAGCTGTAGAGACTAAGGAAGGTTTTGAGAAACGTAGAATGACGTCTGATGAGTTTTATGAATACACAAAATTAGTAGGAGAGAAATTTAGTGATGCTGTTTTAGAATATATGAGTACAGCTAATTTATCTGATAGAAATAAGGAGAAAATAACGGATAGACGAAAGGATCAGGAAGTTACAGGTGTGCAATATGACATTAATAAACTTAGGTCAGAAGCTAAGAATGATGCATTTACTGAATTATTTAGATGGGGTGTAGCAAAGAAAGAGATGCCTAAATCATATAATGAAGCTAAAAAATATGATGCATTAAAGCCTTATCAAACGAGTAAAGTTATAAGTGTTCCTGATGGAGATAGATTAAAAAAATACACATTAGATAAGGGAGAGTTGTATAGATTTAACACTTTGGCTACATTAAAATATTTAGAACTGTTAGATAAGCAGCCTAAAGTTAAAAAAGATATATGGAAAGACACTTATTATACTGATAAGTATGGAGTAAAATTAAATGTATTAGATGAGGTAACTGATGATTTATGGACTGCAAGTAAAAAGATTATTGCAGCAGATAGAAATAAATACATAAATCAAGAAAGATATAAAGATTGGAAAAGAGCAGATTAAAAATGAATAGCGATTAATTAACTATATTTGTAAAAATAAAATAAATAGATATGCGTAACGTAGATATTATAGCAATGAGAGGGGGTCACAGGATAATTGGTGGCACTACAGATTATACAACTTACGAATTTTATGGTTTTATTCCACATGAAGATACGGTTCTTGCAATATTAGAAACTGGAGATAGTGGTAATATAGCTGTAACTACAGTAACGTATAAGGCAGGTATATATTATGGATGTCCTGAACAAGAAGGCCCTGGGTATTATAATCGTATTAAATTGACTTCGGGTTCTGTAGTTTTAGTATTAGCTAAAGACTCAACGACAGCCTACTAATGAATGGCTTATTGCGACATACAGGAAATATTCATATAGGTATGTGGCGTAATACATCTTCATATTTAGGTATAATATGGAATAATATAAAGGCAGGTTATACATTTGTAGCTAATGAATTTAGTACAGCAAGAAGTGGAATAGTAGGTTTAATAAAGAACACTAATATATAATGAGTAATATAGTAATAGGATGGGATCAGGGTACTTACACACCAAATGCAGGAACGAGACAAATAACTCTTTCTGGATTAGATTTTACTCCTTCCGTAACAGGATTACTATATGTTCATAACTACACTCAGAAAACAACTTACTTTGCACAAGCACAATCTTACGATAAAGAGATAACATTTACGGCAGACGGAGCTGATTGGATAATGGAATATCAAGATTTTCCTACGTTTGACGTATTAGGAGCTAATGATATTATTCATATTCAGTTTGATCAGATAACTAATAGTGATCATCCTATTAATATTACCATAACCGATCCATCTACAGGAGATGAGGCAGGCGTAAATGAAGACGGACAGCTTCACGTTGTTTTAGAAGGGCATCTTTGTGACTGTAATTCGTCAACTACACCATTATTAGCAGATGCCGTTTATACGGGAGAATCAAAAGACATACTATCATATAACGCAATTTCTGTTTTTGTTACCTCAGATGTGGCAAGTGCTATCAGTGGATTAGAAATACAATATTCTGCTGATGGATCAACCAATTGGAGAACTGCTGAAGAATATACTATATTGGCAGGTGCAGAAAAATGGTTTTCTCCCCCTTCATTTGGTAAATATTTTAGAGTAGTTTATACTAATGGAGCTTCTGATCAAACATCTTTCGAACTCACTACGATAATGAGGAAGACTCCTTTTAAATGGTCTTCTCACAATATAGATATGCCTATTACAGATCAAGATGATGCAACCTTAACAAAATCTGTTATTACTGGCAAAAAAGCAAATGGTGATTATGATAATGTAAGTCTTACTAACGGTGGTAACATGAAAGTTAGCTTAGAGGAGTTAGAAAGCGGTATTAGTTCAAATAGTAATTCTCAACTTAACGTAACATCGTTTCATGCTGATGGAACTGAGGGGAATTTAATAACAGGTGTAAAAAAAGAGACAGGGAAAGACGGTATAGACAGTAGTACTAACACCCTACAAACAATTGATTATGCACACCATGAAATACACGGGGGATCTACATATAGGGTGCAGGTTAATGATCCTGCTATAGGTAACGGGGGTGAAATATCAATTTCATTTTATGTGCCAGATACAGCAGTGCTGCCTCATGTAGTATGGGAATTTGTTCATTCTGGAAGTATGTGTATGTCAGTATTAGAAGGAACTACTATTACGGTTTCAACAGGCTCAGATGTTTTGTGTAAAAATTCAAGGCGAGACGCAGGAGATACATCAATATTACAAGGTACTGCTACAGGCGCTTTAGTTAGTAATTACGTAACAACAAATGCAACTTATAGCGGAGGAACAATTATATCTTTAAAATATGATTATGCTGCAAAAAACGCAGGAGGTGGTGGAGTTAGAAGAAATGAGATCATATTGAAACGAGACACTTATTATACTTTTGTTTTAGATAATCTTGAGACTACTACTCAAGGGGGGCAGATAAGGTTGGAATATTACGAGCATCAAGATAAAAATTAAAATTAACCCTTAAATATATATAATTATGAAAAAGAATGAGATTTTATTTGGAACACAACCACCAGAGCCACCAGAGCCGCCAAAACCACCGAAAGGAGACGGTTAATGAAGGAATTGGTTAAATATATAATAATAGGATGCTTGACAATATTGGCATTATTCCATACGTACTACGATGGTAGTGCAATATGGAAATGTTTATATTTTAGTATTGAATATTTAGGATTAAGTGTTCTATTGTTATATATTGCTTATGTTTTTAGAAAGCTATTAAAAGGATTTAAGGTGCATATAGAGAAAGGAGAACCTTTATTCTTTGGAGTATCAAGTTTATATTTTATATTTAAAATTTGGTATAATATTAATTTTTATTATCCTATGTTCGGATACAACGTTTCTAATGTACAGACATTTGCTAAGGTTATGACATGGATAATTATATGTATATTATTTGGGTTACAAGCATCAATATATATAAAGTATGTCAAAAAAAGATAAAAGATTGTTATTTGTGATATGTATTACTTCCAGTGTTCTTTTATCTTTAATAATGACTGAGGTAAGATTAAGATATTCGAATGATAGGTATGCTGCTGGAGCATATAACAAAACGGAAAAAGTGTTAGAGGCTATACAAGATTTAGATAGTACTTATGTAGTAAATTAATAAAAAGATGAATGAAACAGATATAACGGCAATACAGGTAGTAAGGGATCTGCAAGGGAGAATACAGAAATGGGTAATTGCAATGGTGGGGATATTTGCTATAGCTTTATTGAGTGGAGTATTTTTAGTAGGGGGTATAAAAAATCAAGTTGAGACAAATACAGGAACAGGAAAAACAAATTCTCAAGATATAAAAGATTTAACACAAGCAATGAATGATTATTTTACTGAACAAAAAGTTGAAAATACGAAACATGTTACAAAAGAAGAATTTAAAACAGCAGAAGATTATTGGGATGCGACAGATGATAATTTAAATCAAATATATTATTGGGCAAAAAGTAGAGGTTTTGATGGTGTATTTAGAAGTGTTGCAAGTAACGATACTAATACTAATTAATTATGAGTTTATCAGACAAACAGTGGATATTTTTACAGAATGTAGGTAATCTAATTACTTATGCTGCTAAGAATGGATATAAACTTACAGGAGGAGAATTATATCGTACAGAAGATCAGCAATGGTTATATTATAATGGTAAGACTATACATGATGGAGAATTAATAGATGATACTCGCAAAAGTAAAACTATGAAATCTAAGCATCTTAAGAGATTAGCTGTAGATTTAAATATATTTAAAAATGGAGTATTAACATATAAATATGAAGACGTAGAGCCTTTAGGTAGGTATTGGATGAGTTTAAATAAAAATAATAGGTGGGGTGGAGATTGGAATAAAAATCATGAGAATGATGATAACTTCAAAGATATTCCACATTTTGAAATGAACATCTGATAATACATATTTGTGGAATAAAGATATAAAGATATGAATGGATTACTAAGACATTGTGCAAGTATATGGAAAGGATTAAGTGGAGCAGTCCCTTATCCTACTACAGATTTAGATCTTGCTTGGTTAGGGGGATATGATGGTAATGATTTACTTAATACGAATGGAGCAAATCCTACATATGTTTCAGGAAGTGGATTAGATGCTATTTATGACTTTTCTGTACTAAGCGATATAAGATTTGATAAATCAAACGCTACCTATTGGGGAGCTGTTATAGATGCTTATTTTTATTATGATCCAGGAAATCCATATCATGCTAAACTAAAAGATTTCCATTATAAATTTCTTAATGCTCAAGTAACTTTCGATGATACATTCTTCTTAAAGGCTACAGCAACTACAGACACAAGCAATGAGATAGCAAGTGTTCAATCTTTTCTTACTTATAGTACTGTTCAGACTGGTGTTGATTTAACTAAATTAAGAACTTATATAGGAATACAAGATGACTTCTTAGGTGCTGAGGAAGTATTGAATTACAACTTTGATTCTGGAGCTAATTGGACATTAGATACTGGATGGACTATCTCAGGAGGTTTCGCTGTAGCAGCAGGTACTTCTACGCAAATAGAACAAATAACAACATTTGATTTAAATGAATTATATTTAACTGAAATAAAGTTAGTTGATATTACACAAGGTGTTGTTAGGGTAGAATTAGGAACTGCAACTGGAACTAATAGAGGTGCAGATGGAGTATATCAAGAAGAAATAACCTCGGCAGGATTAAAAAGAGTAAGTTTAGATGCAGGAGCAACGTTGATTGGTAAGGTTGATTACTGTAGTGTGAAGAAATCATATAAAGATTATTACGCAGCATGATAAAAAATATTAAAGCATATCCTAACTACACAGATTCATCTCGTACAGCGATGGATTCAACTGCCTATAGACTTACTGTAATAAACTACAGTAACTTAAGTGATATTAAAGTACATTTTAATATAGATAAAACAGAAGTTCTATCTAATGCAGATAAAGGAATAGAAAATGATTATGTTAGGGTTCAGGCAAATTCTTCTCGTACTTTTAATTTAGCTATTGATAGTATTTTGATAGGATCATGCACAGGAGAAATAGTGGATGTAACGATAACTACTGAAGTTTCATCTATTAATACTATGCCTGAGAAGGAAGTTTCCGTAACTAAGGATTTACTATTCAGTAATTATATAATGTATAAATTAGGTTCTAAAGTTGTTTATAGGCTATATAGTGATCCTGTAACGAGAGTTAGAGTTAGTAATGATGATTTTGCCACAGATGCACAAGTAGTAAATTTAGCTAATGAAATAGAACAATGTTTTATAACAAGAGCAGGTAGTGTTCTTTTGTGGACAAACGACACAGTACAAAGATCGGTAGATGACGGTGAAAATTGGGCTGAGGTGTTGAGTGCAGAAGCATATTATAATGACAATGCAGTAGATGAAGGATTGACAGGTCATATAGCTTTTGCGGAATATGGAGCAGATGATGTAGAAAATAAAAAAGTATATTATTCAGATGATGATGGAGCTACATGGACAGCAGAATTAACAGTTGCACACAATAAATTATCTGCTGATGCTATAAGACATTTTCACACTTGCAAATTTAATGCTTACAATCAAAAGTGGTATATTACTTCAGGTGATAACGATAATAATGTTAAATGGTTTGAAAGTTCAGATTATAAATTTAGCTCTATTGCTGACTTAAATTTACCAGGAAATCAAAAGCTTAGGACTGTTTCTATGGTTTTTACTGCTGATGGGTATATAATTTGGAGTTCAGATAGTATAGAGTTAGATAAAAACACAGGTGTATTTAAAGTGAAAATATCAGATTTAGATACAAATCTTGATTTAGAAAACGACATAAAAACTCTACTTTCATTTAGTGGTATTTCTTATTGTTGTGAGTTTATCAATGAATATTTAGTAACTTCTACATACTATACTTCTACTCATTTAGATGGTGGTGGATTACCTTCAGTTTTTATTAGTTCAAATATGGGGGTTACTTGGAAAAAAGTTGCAGTATGGAATTTTATTGAAGGAGAAGAAAATACAGGAGGTGGTTTTAAATCAGCTCATAAAGATGATGCTAGTGGAATAATATATTTACATGCTCATGGAGATTTGCAAGGTTTAGGTGAAGGTGTTGGAATGCCAGATTCAATTAAATTAAAACTATATTAAGATGAGTGTAAAAATTAGAAACATAATTATAGATATTCTTGGGATAATCCTTGTTTTAGGAGCATTTTACAGAGAGATATTCACGGACAAGCCTCTTGTTTGGTGGGTGTGGCTTATAATTACTGTAGTAGGAGTAGGGATGATCGTTATGCAAGTAAAAGATTTGAGAGGTAAGTTTAATAAGCTTATAAATAGAGTAATTAAAAAGAAAATATGATGAAAGTACTTACTAAAATATTAAATATACTATTAGTTGCTCTTGTGTTATCAGGAGTAGTGTTTCCTATATATCATTTTAGAGTAATGAAGACCGTAAAGGTGGAGTATAATGATTTACGTAAAAAGAATAATGCATTATCTTATACTCAAGATGTTAATCAGAAGAAAATTATCCATTTACAAACGGATATACATCTTAAAAACATCACAATACAAGAAAGAGAAACTACTATCAATTCCTTACGTAATGATATAGATAAGATACATTTAGACTATGAAAAGAAGATTAAAGAACTTGAGGACATTACTTTAGAAGAAGCAATAGATATTATAATTAATTATTACGGCTACACGACAGAAGATGCTAAAATAATTACTTATGAGAATGAGATAAGGATAGCTTTTAAGCCCTCTTTAGTACATGAAATACCTAAGACATTAATTAAGTTAGAAAGTGCAAATATAGAGATTGAAACATATCAGAATCAGGTAATACAATATGACAGTCTGATATGTGATTATATAGATAAGATTACATTGATAGAGGAGAGGGATAGTTTGAATTTGGTGAATTATGAATTAGAGAAAGATAAAAATGGTAATCTAAATAAAATAATTGCTGAGAGGAATAAAAAAATAAAATCAATCAAAATACAAAGAACTACTTTAGGTATTGTCACAGGCGTAGTCATTGTTTTAGCACTTCTTTAATTCCACTTACATATTTCAAATATGAGGTCATAAATGCTTGATCTCATATTTTTTTGTTAAAAAAGTTTGGATAATAGATTTTATTGTCGTATATTTGTTGTGAATAAAATTAATTAATAATGGATGAATATACTTTGTATTATGCAAGTAATGAAATGCCACCTGATTGGTTTTTAAATCCAACAGATAAAGTTTGGCATTGTAACAATATAAAAGCTAAATTAAGGGAGTTACAAGAGTGGGAAACAATTATGTTTTGTTATGAGCATAATACACACACATTTGAACCTTTGAATGAAGAAGATGTAGGTAAAGATATAAAAGATTTTAAATATTTAATTAAATCAACATCATGAGTAAACTATTTGAATTAGCCAATGAGATAAAATGGTTATCGGAGACATGTGCTCCAGTTATCCATGACTTAGCCTGTGAGATGGTGGATTTCATTAATAAAAATCCAATGTACACACAAGAAGAGATTATACAGATGCTCAATAGGAGAGATAATATAGAAACGGAGGGGTAGTATGAAAACAATCATCACATTACTACTGTTAGTTTTATCGTTTACTGTCTATTCTCAGATAGGGATGCACAATGATAAGATAATTGAAACCTACGAGATAGACGTATACACTTTAGAGGATAATTACTATCAATTAGTGTCCAAAACAGATACATTAATTACACTGTATATAATGGATTTTAAGACACTTTTAT